>OIXL01000872.1_pt1 | contig 13149 bp, 15 predicted proteins | sample 1587761 | NCBI WGS metagenome assembly OIXL01 (sample SAMN03283246) | human gut metagenome | biome: human-associated habitat; material: feces | host: Homo sapiens | place: Peru | collected 2012 | reverse complement strand
AGTCCTCCTCTCGAATCTCAGAGAAGGTCTGCATGCCTATTGGATATAACTTCGTTGCCATATTATCAACTATTTACCATTAACGTTGGCAAAGATAAGCAAAAATCCCGAAACCGCCAAGCGATTTCGGGATTTATTATGTATTGAACAGTGTACCCAATACCTTGAAGAGAATTTTGTCACTCTATCAACGTCTATTAAAGAGCTTATATGATGTAACAAGTAAGAAGAGGGTGCGTCATAAGATGAGGTGTTTTGGTTAAATCTCCAAACTTTTTGGGAGTTTTTCATCTTTTATAGACGCCGATCGCTTACGTGAAAAAAGTTTTTTAGCAAAAAAAGTCTCATAGTCTCATTTTTGTTTGAAAAATATGTCTTAAACACTTGTTATACAAAGAATTAGCATCAATGAGACTTCTCGGTTTTAGCGCCGAGAAATCTCATTGATGTATCATGGAAGTATCATTGACTGCACTTTTAGCTAATGCTTCTACTATTTCTGTTTTATGAAATTGATAGTGTCTACCTTTCTAGTTTATAAAGTAAAAAAGTGTCTACTGAAATCAGGAAAAGTCAAATTACCATTCACACATCGTAGCCTTAAATTTGATTCCATTTAAGATTCTATCGAATTTTCTTTCCTCTGTTGGAATTACATTAAAATAACAAACTCTGAAACTAGAATATGTATCACGCCTCCATTTAAGACCTTTCTTGTCCATACCTTTTTCTATAAGATGCTTATCCTTCAACGATGTCGAAGGCTTAAAATCATCTATAGGAGTTTTCATTAAAGGACCTTGCAATATCAATAAGACACCGCCACTTCTAAATGAAAAAGCATAAACAACTCCTTCCTCATAATATTCTATCTGGCGTTTTACTCCCTGTTCCATAGACAAATCGACTTGAACAGCATGCAAATTCAACGTTTCTTTTGTGTATTTATGACTAGCACAAGAATAAAACACCCCCATACTAATCATTAGCCAACCATTAACGATTATTCTTTTCATAATTATCTATAGCTTGTTGTTCAACAATATTTATCTGCTCTTCTAATTCTGTATTATTCTTACCAAAAACCGGATAAGAAACAACTTGATTGAAATAAGGATCAAACTCTTTAACATATCCCACGACTCCAAAAGTATGACTAGGTTCTATTGATGGATTTTTCTGCTTTAATTCATAAAAATAGGCATGTCCGTACAAGTTGCCAAGTACATCATACTCTATATTGCTGATGCCCTTGTTCAAGTCCTTTATCAAAGCGCCGTTAGTATCATAGAAATACTCCACGTCAGCATTAGCTCCATCCTTGAAATCAAAAGAGCCATCATAGAGCAAACTACCTGCTTTGTCGCTGATTGCCTTGATTTGATTGCCGTTGTATGAGTACGTTAAGTCGTCTATGAGACCAAAGGTTCCATTGTTCTTCTTGCCATATCGCTGCAAACGCTCTATGGAGCCATTCGGAGAATATGACAGGATATTCTCAGAATAACGATTCTTGTTCTGGCTCATGCCCGCACCCTCCGCATAGGTGGATTCCTCCAAGCGGTTCAAACCATCATAGGCGAAATCGTAACCACGGAGCACATTGCCGCTTCGCTTAATGGAGAGCAGCCGACTGATGTCATTATAACTATATGACGACACCGTCCTTGTTACATTTCCTACTTTCAACGTCATAGTCTCGATTTTATCATTATGCTTGTTATAGCTGTTTGTCTGCGTGACAGTCGTACTGATGCCATTTTTGAAAATCTCGCTTATTATTTCCAAAGGTTGCTTGGTAAAGGAATAAGTCATATTCTGAGATAACAAGGCATCATCGGGCAAGGTTTGCTTGCTCGCTAGTACCTGTCCCCTCAGGTCATGATAATACACTGACACCAATGGCTTGCCATCTGTAGCCATACTGACTGTTCCCGTAAGCGAGCCTTTGCTATATTGCTCACTAGCTTGCTGATTTGAAACAAGATTTTGTGATGTAGCTTGCTTTTCTAGCTGCCCATTTATGAAAGCATGGTTATCATAATAGTTAGCTTGCAGCAACTGTTCTTTCTTCAAGCCCAAGTCATTCGCAGATGAGTATCCACTACGGCATATACCTGCATCAGACACATTGAAGGCTACGATGGCAGAAGGACAAGAGGAATTGATGGCAGTCGTCGTGCCTTGCAATACTTGTCTCTTGACAAAGTCATAAAGATAGAACACATAGATGCCCTTCTTTCTCTGCTCGCCATCCTGCGAGAACATAAGATTGTCGGCGTTGTCATACCAGAGCTGCAGGTACTCGCAGCCCGGCAGGCGCTTCCAGACGCATCTGCCACGTTGGTCGTAACGATACTCATAGCCATACTTCTCCAAGTTCGCCTCTTCCTGGTAAGACGGGGAGAGGACAAAACGGAGCAAGCCCAAGTCATCATATATATAATAGGTGTCATTGCTGTCGCCAATGCGAAAGTCATTTGTATCACTTGACTTTATTATTTGTTGGGCATTTGCATTCATATCACACAAAAGAAACATACCCGAAAATATTATCATAAATATTTCATTTCTAATATAGTGCATTACTTTCATAACTAACTAAAATTCTCCATTTTTGAATTATTTTCCATCTAATATATCTACGCAAACTTCTTCTATAAGTTTTTCTTTAGAAAAAAGTGATAGACATTTATCCAAATTTATCAATGCAAGAAAATGCAAAATTGAATCATAATCTACTTGATAAGATTCTGATGCTGTTATTACGAGCCATGGGAAACCTTTAAAATTCAGAGAAGGCATTACCTTCAAAAATTTGTGTTGATTATATTTCACACAAAGTTCTATTGTACCTATATACGTATTTGTTGAATGAGAACGAAACAAAGACACTAAAGAATCAGACGGAAGTTTACTAAGTTCATACGCTTCCTGTAAAATAGCTTTCTTTTTCTCATCTGAAAATTTTCTTTCTGACAACAAAAGACTATCCAATTTATCAATATCTTCATGAGAAATCAAGAACTTGGCTTTTTTCTTTGTCAAACTTGCAATCCCTTCATCTAAATTTCTAATGCTTATCTTTGAAGGAATTGGTTTAAAAGAGAGGATATCACTCACATCCGTCTGTAACTTATAACCTATCAGTCTTTGTACAGGATTTATGGTCAAATAATCCTGCTTTACCTTATAAGGGAAAATTAGTCGGTATGGCGCATATCCTTCATACCAATAAAAAATCAATTTCATATTCTTTACATGCGCACCCACACAAAATAAAGAACAATGCAAAAGCAATAATACCAATAATAGTTTTTTCATTTTTTTCTTATAATATTAAAATTTACAAATGGAATTCTTACGGTCCTTTTGTCATCTATGATTTCAATACAGTTATTGTCTTTATCTATAAGATTTACAGCTTTCGGGTTTCCTAAAAACATATGTTCTTTGCGCAAAGCATATTCGTGAGCCTTGACAACAGATTCTGAAGTAACATCAGTAGGGAATCCATATTTTTGTAATTCATTTTGTTCCAAAAGTTCATGATAAGCTGCAGCAGCACCGCTTGTTCCTTCATAATCGTTATGGAATACGGGATTTTGGTTCTGATCGAAGGAGCAATAGCCCCCGTCGAAGAGATACTTGCTTAGTTTTCCATCCTCAAAGACGAAGTTGCCTACGTAATCCGTCGTATTGGTTACGGCAGACTCATGGGTGGTTCGCAGCTTATTGCCTGCTGCATCATAGATATATTTCGTCTTGAAACCATTAGAGAAAGTAATACACTTCAAGTTGCCAAGGACATCATACTCTATATTGCTGATGCCCTTGTTCAAGTCCTTTATCAAAGCGCCGTTAGTATCATAGAAATACTCCACGTCAGCATTAGCTCCATCCTTGAAATCAAAAGAGCCATCATAGAGCAAACTACCTGCTTTGTCGCTGATTGCCTTGATTTGATTGCCGTTGTATGAGTACGTTAAGTCGTCTATGAGACCAAAGGTTCCATTGTTCTTCTTGCCATATCGCTGCAAACGCTCTATGGAGCCATTCGGAGAATATGACAGGATATTCTCCGAATAACGATTCTTGTTCTGACTCATGCCCGCACCCTCCGCATAGGTGGATTCCTCCAAGCGGTTCAAGCCATCATAGGCGAAATCGTAAACACGGAGCACATTGTCCTTACTCGTCTGCCATTGCATACGGCTGATATTTCCATTGAAGCATGGATATGCCCCTGTGGATTCATACCATAGATTCAGAGAGAACCTATCTGACTTCGTCTCTTTCAGCCAGTTGCGGATATTGTAGTCATACTTCACAATGCCCGCATTCCCGCTACGCTTTACAGAGACAAGCCTACCAATATCATCATAACTATATGACGACACCGCTCTTGTCACATTTCCTACTTTCAATGTCATAGTCTCAATTTTCATTATGTTCGCCACACGAATTGGTTTGTACAACATATTAGTTTACTCGACAGAAACTTTCTCAGAAAACTTCTGATCGTTTACTTTTATATATAAGACATACTCACCACGTGGCAAGTTGCCAAAATCCATTACTAGCTCATATCCAGCACCTGCTTGTTGATACAGGTTGACTGACTTCAAGAGCATACCTGAGGTGTTACCTTATAATATATTTACCTTTCATACTTATATTCATTCTCGCTTATTTAAATATAAAAATAACACTTTTGATAATAATATCGGCAAATAACCAACTACGCAAATAATTACGTCTTCCGTAAAGCCAGACAAAAAAGAACAATAAATTAATGCTCCTCCCAAATTAGTTAAACAAGGATGCAGATATTTACTATACGTATATATTATCTCACAAAGAATAATCCAAAAACTATCAAAGATTATATACAAAAAATTAAACAAAACATAATAAATACACCAAATATAGACCATATCAACATGATTCGGCACATTGATTACAAATACAACATAAACTAACGTCAACAACATTAGCAACATATAACATTTAAATCTATCCATATTATTTTAATATATCAATAACAGTATCTATATAATCTTTTGCTCACCATTTTTCAAAGATGCCAGCAATATCTTGAACACAGGACAGCGATAACCTTGAGCATACCAATCATAGGCATCAACCTCCAGCCACAACTTGTCTACATTAGGCATTACTTCCGTGCTATCATTCAAAGGAATTATGTCTCCAAGAACACTCCTCTTGAATAATAAAGTATTATTATTCACCTCATCCATCAAAACAAGCATATTTTTTATCATACGATTTTATTTTTTCAGTTCCCTAGGCGATTTTTTCGTCAGTAGGCACAATCAATAACTACCTTTTTTTCCTTACCTTTTTTAATATCTATCAACTTATAGTTTATATGACAATAAGAAGATATCCTAATCGGATACATAAGTTGTACAAATTCATCTTTATATCTAGTTAAATCAACACCTAACGTACTATTATAAGATACATTTTTCTTCTCTTCTATTTCAAAAGAACCAGACATTGCACATAATGAAAGAATAATCATTTGATTGTCCGTGAGTTTAATTTCACATTTACTAAAGCCATCATACTCCTTACTAAATCTTTGCAATTCGGAGATATACATAAGAAAACCCTTTTCTACTCCAAACTTTTGTTGATAAATTTGACAATATAAAGAAGATTCCACGCCCATCAAAAAAGGACATATATATGAATTCTTCAACAAACCATATATAAGCTTTTCACAATGGCACATCTGAATTCTTAACCCCTTATCCTTTTCAAAGAAACCATCAATACATACAGGGTATGCATTAGGTGATATGATAAATAAATTATAATATATAAATGTCCCTGTAACAAGTTTCGCTTTCAATGAAATTGCGAAACACAGGTATAAGATTATAAATAATATTTTTTTCATTTTTCTTTTTTTATAAAAGGTAAAACATCATTAAGCAAATCACTTCCAAAGAGTTGTGCATCTTTTGCATTAGGAGACCTTGGGGGATAACACATTATTCCAGAAGAACCACCTTTCATTTTAGGGTGCTCAAAACCAAATGTATGAAAAATTTCATGTAATCTATTTTTCTCTGTATCAAAGTTCACATTCATTACAATATTCTGATTGTTATCTGTTGCTCCACCAACGGTAGCAGTACTACCATCTGCATATTCCTTAGTATCAAAATACTTTTCAAAATCTTGTGACTTTCTAAGAGAGTTTGCCATAGGAGTATTTGTACCTTCATTAGCCAGACTCACCAAATTATTCACTTCCAAATGATTTCCTGCTGATATAAAGTTTAGATTAAAAACCACCGTAAACCCGGCATATTCACCACTTTTTACCTTTAAATTTAGCTTATTTAATTCTGAATTTAAACGATTAAAGTCATCAACATCCTTTTGAGAATAAACATTTGTATAAACTTGATATGGCTGCGTTTCTACATAATAATCAGCAGAAACTGTTATAGTTTTATTCTCCATATCGACAATTCTAACTCCCAGTAATCCTGTATTGTCAAACATAACAATCGGATTATTTTCACAATATAAGTATGGGTCAAAATGAAAATATATTTCACTCAAAGGATCAACTTTATTCCATACAACCTTAGCCGCATCATACATTCTTGCCCCATGATCATACCAATCCAAAACATGCATGTGGTCGAACTCCTTGCCGATATACTTATTTCTTTGGTATTCGCTATTGTATGACAAGTCGCCATAAACTCCTCCGAAAGGATAGTAATGATTCACTTGCTCTATCGTGCCATTCTCATTCACTACCATTCTTACACTACCAAGATGGTCTTTCTCGTAATAATGGAAGGTAGGATTCTGATTATTGTCGAAAGAACTCTTGTTCTGGCTCATATCCGCACCCTCCGCATAGGTGGATTCCTCCAAGCGGTTCAAGCCATCATAGGCAAAGTCGTAACCACGGAGCACATGGTCCTTGCCTGATTGCCATTGCATGCGGCTGATGTTAGCTATGGCTTGGATTCCACAGGCATCAAGCATCTGCCTCTCAAGAATATAATTCTTGGTAGGACTCAGAGCCAATGACATCAAGCTAAAAACAGACAATAACATCAAAACTAAAACTTCTTTTCCCATAACGTACGATATTATTATCCAACTATTGCAAACAATTTCATATTGCCATTTAAGACTTAATTTTTATTCTTCCAAAACTCGCATGCACTCCCATTCTACTACTAAAGAATCATACATGCAAGTAACCTTATTCTCTTTGACACTAGTTATAAAACTTGAAATATATTTATTAATATCTGATTCTTTACAAACTATCATATGCCGTGAAACACAACTTTTTATCTTTTCAAAAGGGATATTCGAAGAGATTATAGTAAACTTAAACCTTTTCATAGGATATACAATTTTTATAAATGTCTGAGGAAAGACAAAAGAATATGGCTCTCCACAATTTATCACATTATCATATGCCCAACAAGATAACGAAAAATCGCCATAACGACGATAGCACTTTCTATATAACACTTCTTCAAAATTCATTTTTTCCAAATCATCCTCTGTAAAAAGAATTACAATTGGTTCCATGTTACTATTCACGACATCAAAAGACACACATCTTATCGTATCACGATCTAACGTTCCATGAGCAACATAATAAACTTGCTCATGGTATTCTAAACTATATGTGAGCAAAAAATACCCAAAAAACACAACCAACACCAAAATTCTTTTCATTTAGTAAAATTTTTAACAGTTTCTATTCTAGCCTTAATTGAACACTCATTAAGATATTCATTTGTTTCGATATTTCCATCATAATGATGTACTTCTTTGTGCCTTGACTGAAATGGCCAAGGCACAAAGAAACAACATGATACTTAAAGTTCTTTCAATTTTCATTTTCGTTTGAAATTATATGAATATTCATGTAACACACCCAAATAGTCTTCAACACTTTCTAATCTGCCTTCCGAGTCATAAGAATCTCTCGTTTCATATCCATTTGGCTCAATAACAGACGATAAGTTTAGACGATCACCATACACATAAGCAGTCGTTTGACATGCCCTATTTCGCACTATATCATAAATTGATTGCAGTATACTTTTAGGCAAGTAATTACGCCCTCCTAATAATGCAACATAGCTTGAGAGGCTTTTCATTTCATTATAAGTTGCTCCCACTATTTTCATTACAGGACATTGATAATTATAAGACCAAAGCAATGTTACAAGCACACCACCCTTTCCCTTATATTCAATATGGCGCTTGCAAAAAATCATCGTGTCCACGAACTACATGATTAATGCTGCCACCATAACTTAAGTTCCACCCCAAGCCTACAAAAGTTGCATTTTGCTCCACTTTTATTCCAGAGGCATCATAATATAGTTCTATCGGATATGATACATCACCAGACTTCACCTCAAGCAATGGTATTCTAATGTTCGGTGTACCTGTATATTCTGACATTGCAATTGTTCCATATTTACCTAATGAAGCCGCCTCTGGAGTCAGATGATTAAAATCTGGCAATAGCTTATCTATACCCAAGGAGTTTTCTTACTTTCACTAAGGGAGTCTGTATCTGAGATAAGCGTAAATAGTCATTTGATTGACAGAAATCCAAGATTTCATCTTGCCCTATCAACTTGACATGCCCTTCCATATCACCGATAAAACAAACCTCTTTCTCTTGACCAAGATACTTGATATTGGAAAAATCCCAAAGTGAGCCAGTAAGATTAATTGCACTATTTTTACTCGCATCCACCAAGTCATAATGGATACTATCGCCAAAGTGCAAGTTATCTATATCACTTGACTTTACTGTTTGATGGGCATTTGCAATCAAATTACACCCAAACACTAAACTTAGAAATAATATTGTCTTCATAACACCTTAAATTTATTTGCTAAAAAACTATCTAAAGACTATTCTTTACAAGATACATTATTCCTTTTATATGGTTTTTGAAGATACAAAGGTTTATAATTTATCCGTTTACTTCCTTTTTGAAGATAATCCACCCACAAAGTTTGGCAACGAATTTGCTTGATATTATATTTGATATCGTAAACTAATTCTAAGTCTACTGTTTCATAAATGGCAATATTATGTAGAGCTGATACAAATAGAGAATCATTAAGTTTAGCTGATACAACTCGTTTTTGACGACCACCAATTAGAAATGTTGTATCAATTTCTCTTTTGGTTGTCATAAAAATCATAGACTTACCATATTCTTTAAGATAATACTCTCCATTTTTGTTGTATAAATTCCAAACAAAACCAGTATCATCAATGTCACTATATTCATTTTCTCGAATTGATATATACTTTTTAGAATGCATCACTTCATAATTCTTCATATAGAAAAATGGTAAGTACTGCATATTTTTTCTCTGCTTACAAGAGAATACACTTACAAACAAAATACTTACAACAATATAAAAAATAATATGTTTCATGTCATTTATGCTTAAAAAATTGTTCTATCTGATTCATAACTTGTTGATAGAGATTAACTTTTTCGTATTTCTTATTTTCCATCTCTAAATGTTCTTGTTTACTGCTTTTTTTGAAAAATTCAAAATGAGCTTTTTGAAAATCTTTTGTATCTTCATAAAGTTTCAAAACACTTTCATAATTATAAAGATGACCAGCCAATTCGTGAGCTATTGTTTCTGTCAATTCATTTGTAGGGCGATTAACATCAAAGATAACAACAAATCTTGGCTTTCCCTGATCAGTTTCTAACAATTGTGTTTGAGCATTTATGTCTATCCAATATGCAGTTTTCTTTTGAGGTTCAGTAATGTCAATTTCTTGCAGTTCTAAATCATATTTTGAATATTTTCCATTACCTTTCACCCCAAAGAAATATGAACCTTTTGGAGTAAAATCTGACAATATTTGTTTTCCAAAATCAGTTTGCGCAAACTGCATCATCGCCAAATAAAAAGACTTTGAACTTCTATACCATTGAGGATCCTCTTCATCTTTGAAATAAATAGTTTTTACTCTTTTGCCATCTTCATCAACATTTACGAGAGAATTATTTCCACAATATAGATACGGACTAAGTTGAGTATACTTTTCACCATGTCTATCCACTCTATCCCAAGCCACCTTGGCAGCATCATACATTCTTGCCCCATGGTCATACAAATCCAAGCCATGCATGTGGTCGAACTCTTTACCTATGTATTTGCTTTTCTGGATTTCTGCATTGTACGATAAATCACCATATACTCCACCGAAAGGATAGTAATGATTCACTTGCTCTATCGTGCCATTCTCATTCACCACCATCCTTACACTGCCGAGATGATCCTTCTCGTAATAATGGAAACTTGGATTCTGATTGTTATCGAATGAACAATAGCCACCATCAAAGAGATACTTAGATAGCTTTCCATCTTCGAGCACGAAGTTGCCAATGTAATCGGTCGTGTTTGTCACGACTGACTCATGAGTGATTCGCAGCTTATTGCCTGCTGCATCATAGATATATTTCGTCTTGAAGCCATTAGAGAAAGTGATGCACTTCAAGTTACCAAGAATATCATACTCTATATTGCTGATGCCCTTGTTCAAGTCCTTGACCAATGCGCCATTGGCATCATAGAAATACTCCACGTCCGCATCGGCTCCATCCTTGAAATCAAAGGAGCCATCATATAGCAGACTACCTGCTTTGTCTGAAATCGACTTGATCTGATTGCCATTATACGCATACGTCAAGTCGTCAATGAGACCAAACGTCCCATTGTTCTTCTTACCATATCGCTGCAATCGCTCGATGGAGCCATTCGGAGAATATGACAACACATGCTCGGAGTAATGGCTCTTGCTCTGGCTCAAGTCCGCCCCCTCTCCATAGGCAGATTCCTCCAAGCGGTTCAAGCCATCATAGATGAAGTCATAGCCACGGAGCACATTGTCCTTGCTTGATTGCCATTGCATACGGCTGATGTTGCCATTGAAGGATGGATTTTCCTTTGTGGACTCATAATACAGATTCTGCTTGAACCTGTCCGACTTCGTCTCCTTCAGCCAGTTGCGGATATTGTAGTCGTAACGCACACTACCTGCATTGCCGCTTCGATTGACAGAGACGAGCCTGCCAATGTCATCATAGCTATACGATGCCACTGTCCTTGTTACATTTCCAACTTGTATTGTCATTGTCTCGATTTTGTCATTGTTTGGATTATAAACATACAGCTGAGTAACATTCTTTGTCATGTCGCCTTTCGTCAATTCCGCCTTGACTTCAATTGGTTTTCTTGTAAAACTATACTTGATGGATTGCCTCAAAAATACTTCATCAGGCTTGATCTGCATTGACTCAACGACCAACCCACGCAAGTCATGGTAGGACACGGAAGCCAAGAGGTCACCATCCGTGTTTCGTGTCACAATACCTGTCTGTGAGCCAATGTTGTAGGATTCCTGCAAACCAGAAGTCTTCGCTGACAAACTTTTCGAGGTAAGGTTCTTGACCAGCTGGCGATTCAAAAAGCTATGGCTGTCATAATACCTAGCTCTTAGAAGCTGTTCATTTCCAAGACCTAAGTTTCCCAATGGGGTATAGCCACTGTTGCACAAACCGCCGACTTGCTCCTCATAGGTTGCCAAAGCAGAAATGCAAGAGGCATTTATGCTAGTTGTCGTACCCAAAAGAACTTTACGTTTCATTTTGTCATAGAGATAGAAAAGATACAAACCCTTCTTACGCTGTTCGCCATCTTGAGAGAACATCAAGTTGTCAGCTGCATCATACCACATTTGTTGATATTCACAGCCAGGCAGACGTTTCCACACGCACCTGCCATACTTGTCATAACGATACTCATAGCCATACTTTTGTAAATCTGAACATTCCTGATAAGAAGGAGAAAGCACATAGCGAAGATGACCAATATTGTCATATACATAATATGTGTCATTGTCCACATCCCTGCGCTCCAACACCTTATTACCAAATAAATCGCTGAAGGTCTGCTTTGTTTTTCCATCTTCATCAGTCACTTCCAACATAGAAAGGGAATTGGCTGCATAATAGCCATTTTCCACCAAACTACCAGAACCACTCACTTGATAGCGTTTAATACAGTTCGCTTCATTCGAACCATATCGCTGTTCAACAGACTTTTTCGCCGTATGCCAAGATTCCCCAGCATCCAATGTTGAAACCTGTCTATCCAAGGCATCATAACTATTCACAGAGTACGGATTCCGGTCTTTATGAAAGGTTATGAGAGAGGAGGACAGTTCGGAAGGGGCCACGAAAGAGCAACCATCCTTCTGCGTTCCAGGAAGCCAGCTTTGCTTTTCCCTACCAAGTGCATCATGTTCCTGTAATGTATAGGCATACTTTCCTGTACCACCAAGCCCATTGGTTGCAGTCTCCACAGGATTCCCCAAACCATCATAATACGTAACAGTCGTTATGGCGTGAGTTCCGCCCACGTCAAGCACCTCCTTACTCATCACATAGTTTTGAGTAGGACTTTGTGCCTTGGAAGAAATGGTCAAGGCACAAAGAAACAACATGATACTTAAAGTTCTTTCAATTTTCATTTTCGTTTGAAATTATATGAATATCTGTGCAAAACACCTAAATGGTCTACTACACTTGTAAGCCTGCCTTCTTAGTCAGATTTTTCTTAATATTCATAATTTACCATTATCTTCTTCAAGTCCTTATCTGCCGAGCTATTGCCATAATATACCTCATACTTTCCTGCCTTGGCACGGACGGTATTGGTTGCAGCATCGAAGAGTTCGAAGTTTCTGCTATCGAGCGTGATGACAGCCTCAGCAGTCTTTCCTGCCTTCACCTCCACTCTCTCGAAAGCCTTCAAGCTCTTCAATGGTCCTTCGGTATCGGCAGGATCCTTCACATATACCTGCACAATCTCGGTTCCATCTTTCTTGCCAACATTACTTACAGGCACCTTCAAGGTAATCTTCTCACCCTTCTTCAGGATAGAGTTGGAAAGTGTAGCATCGCCAATACGGAAAGAAGTGTAGCTTAAACCATATCCGAATGGGAAGAGCGCATCGTTCATATAACGATAGGTTCTGCCCTTCATGCTGTAATCCTTGAAATCAGGCAACTG
>OIXL01000868.1_pt1 | contig 13162 bp, 6 predicted proteins | sample 1587761 | NCBI WGS metagenome assembly OIXL01 (sample SAMN03283246) | human gut metagenome | biome: human-associated habitat; material: feces | host: Homo sapiens | place: Peru | collected 2012 | reverse complement strand
AGCGCACCAGGTCATAAACTCGCAGAAGTGTTCGCTACCCAGCAGTTGCAGGGTAAGGTTTCTCCTCAGAGCAGCGACGCAGAGGTAGAGAAGGCTATCCGCGCTTCTGTACAGGATGCTATCGACAACTCTTTCAATGTTGTCCGCACCCGTATCGATAAGTTCGGTGTTGTACAGCCTAACATCCAGAAGTTGGAAGGTCAGCAGGGCCGTATCATGGTAGAAATGCCAGGTATCAGCCAGCCAGAGCGTATGCGTAAGATGCTCCAGGGTAGTGCTAACCTCGAGTTCTGGGAGACATACAACTCAGAGGAAATCGCTCCTTATCTCCAGCAGCTTGATACTCGTATCGCTAATGGTGATAACGGTGAGGAGAAGACTGACTCAGTTGCTGCTGATTCTGCTGCCGCTAAAAAGGAAGTTGCTAAGGCTGAGCCTAAGAAGGCTGAGGCTAAGTTCTCTATCAAAAAGAAGGACGATGCTGCAAGCAAGGTAGGCGAGGATGCTCAGAATGCTGCTGCTATCAAGGCTCACCCATTGTTGGCTCGTTTGCAGCTCGGTGGTGGTTTGAGTACTGTTGGTTATGCTAGCGTTCGCGATACTGCTGCCATCAACAAGATTATCTACTCTGCTGTGGCTAAGCGTGTATTGCCATCAGACTTGCGCTTGCTTTGGAGTGCTAAGCCAGCTGATAACCTGAAGGTTAAGAATATCTTCGAGCTTCACGCCTTGAAGGTTACTACCACTACAGGTCGTGCTCCTTTGGAGGGTGATGTAATTACCGATGCTAAGGACGAGTTCGACCAGATGGGTTCACCTGTTGTTAGCATGAAGATGAATACTGAGGGCGCACGTAAGTGGGCTCAGATGACCAAGGCTAACGTAGGTAAGGCTATTGCTATCGTTCTGGATGGCGTAGTTTACTCTGCTCCTCGTGTAAACGGCGAGATTGATGGTGGTAGCTCTCAGATTTCCGGTAACTTCACTATCGAGGATACCAAGGACTTGGCTAACACATTGAAGTCTGGTCGTATGCCAGCTCCTGCACGTATCGTTCAGGAGGAGGTTGTAGGTCCTACACTCGGTGCACAGTCTATCCAGATGGGTATTGTATCATTCGTTGTAGCTTTCGTACTCCTGATGGTTTATATGGTGATGATGTACAACATCATTCCTGGTATGATGGCTAACCTGGCTTTGCTCGTCAACGTATTCTTCACGTTGGGTATTCTGACGTCCTTCCAGGCGGCTCTGACGCTGCCGGGTCTTGCCGGTATGGTCTTGTCTCTGGGTACTGCCGTGGATGCCAACGTGCTTATCTATGAGCGTATCAAGGAGGAGCTCCGCTCTGGCAAGGGTATGAAGCAGGCTGTAGCTGCCGGTTATGGCAATGCTTTCTCTGCTATCTTCGACTCTAACTTGACTTCTTTGATTACTGGTGTTATCCTGTTGACTGTTGGTACTGGTCCTATCCGTGGTTTCGCTACTACCTGGATCATCGGTATCATCGTTTCATTCTTCACAGCCGTATTCTTGACTCGTCTGGTTTACGACTACAAGTTGAATCACGACAAGTGGATGCACTGCAAGTTTGATACTCCAGTTTCTCACAACCTGATGCAGGGTAAGAAGTACAAGTTCATGTCTATGTACAAGACTACCTTCACCGTTGCCATCGTTGCTGCAGTGGTATTCATCGGTAGTTTCGTAGTACGTGGCTTGAGCAAGAGTATCGACTTTACTGGTGGTCGTAACTATGTAGTACAGTTCGAGAATCCTGTAGAGCCTGAGCAGATTCGTTCAGTTCTCAGTGATGCCTTTGTTAATGCTGATAAGACCAAGGCGACTACTAGTGCGATAGCAATCGGTACAGATGGTAAGACCATCCGTGTTTCTACCAACTATATGATTGAGAGCAATGACCCATCTGTAGACGATAAGGCAGAGAATATCCTTTATACTGCTTTGAAGAAAGCTAATTTGGTATCTCAGAAGAGCGTTGATGCATTCAAGAACCCTGATGTTCGTCAGGGCGGTTCCATCATTAGTAGTACAAAGGTAGGTCCTTCTGTGGCTAGTGACATTACTTGGGGTGCTATCAAGAGTGTGCTCTTCGCCTTGATTGCTATCTTCCTCTACATTTTGGTACGTTTCCGCAACGTAGCCTTCTCTGTAGGTTCTACTGTAGCTTTGGCATTCGATGCCTTGACAGTTATCGGTTTCTACTCACTCCTGTGGGGTCTCGTTCCATTCTCATTGGAAATCGACCAGACCTTCATCGGTGCTATCCTGACCGTGGTAGGTTACTCTATCAACGATAAGGTGGTTGTGTTCGACCGTATCCGTGAGAACTTGAAGTTGCATCCTAAGGGCGACCGTCAGCAGCTCTTCAATGCATCTATCAATGAGACATTGGCTCGTACCATCAATACATCTACATCTACATTGCTCGTGTTGCTCTGTATCTTCATCCTCGGTGGTGACAGCATCCGCAGCTTCTCATTCGCAATGATTCTGGGTGTTGTATTCGGTACATTGTCATCTATCTTCATTGCATCTCCAATGGCTTACATTGTTCTTGGTCGTAAGATTAAGGAAGAGCCAGCTGAGGAGGTTGCTGAAGTTAAGTAATCAGAAACTCTTCATTCTTTCTCTGTCCGATGTATGTCGGATAGAGAAAGATACTGGAAAGAATATAAAAATAATAAAGGTCGCTTCCTGATTGTCAGGAGCGACCTTTATTGTTTTATCATCTCTGGAATGATAAGGAAAGTACGTGGTCCCACCGAGAATCGAACTCGGATCAAAGGTTTAGGAAACCTCCGTTCTATCCGTTAAACTATAGGACCATTGTAAACCGACTGCAAAGATACATCAAATCGTTGACAATACAAAATAAAATGTTATGTTTTTCACTCTCATCTTATCAAGTTTCCTCACTTTTGTGGAGTTGAACTGCGAAAACCTCTTCGATACGAGGCATGATTCGCTGAAGAATGACTATGAATTCCTGCCACAGAGCAGTTATAAGTGGACGCCTTATCGCTATTGGCGCAAGCTGGCAAATCTTTCCAAGACTATAGTAGCTTTGGGTTATGAAGATTTGTCGCTTGTTGGTACCGCCTCCCCAGATAATCCTTCAAGACCCTCGGAGAAGTCCTGGCATGTTCCCGATTTTGTGGCGCTTTGCGAAGTGGAGAACGATAGTGTGCTGTTTGATTTAACCCGGCGTTCAGCTCTTCGCGGTGTGAATTATGATTATGTGATGACCGATTCGCCTGATGAACGGGGCATAGATGTGGCTTTGCTTTATCAGCCATCTTCTTTTGCGCTTATACAGTTCCGCTCCATCCGCATCAAGCCGCTGCCTGATACTCGTCCTACGAGAGATATTCTCTACGCTTCGGGGCGGATTATGAATGATGATACGCTCCATGTCTTTGTTTTGCATGCGCCTAGCCGGCGTGGCGGCGAACAGGTTTCGCGTCCCTACCGCCTGCAGGTAGCCAGCCAGCTGGTTTCTGCTGTAGATTCTATCTATGCGCTCAATGATAGTGCAAGGATTATCGTAGCCGGCGATTTCAACGATTATTCCGATTCTCCGGCCCTTCGTTATCTTTATCAGCATCACCTTATTAATATATCTGTTGGCGTCAAAGGCTCTCATGGTGCCAAGGCTACTTATCGCTGGCATGGAGATTGGCGAAGTCTTGACCAGATTCTCTTCAGTCCTTCGCTTTCCCGGCTTAAGATGAGTTGTCAGATAGGAGATTTGCCATTCCTCTTAGAAGATGATGAGAAATATGGCGGAAAGAAACCTTTCCGCACCTATCTCGGTCCACGATATTTGGGTGGATACAGCGATCATCTTCCGCTTGTTGCCAAGTTTAAGATAGAGGGTGGATATGAATAAAAAAACAGGTATGCTCAGATTTTTACTGAACATACCTGTCTGTATATTAGTGAGATTTTTCTCTTCTGCCTGATTATCCGTAGATAACATTACCGTTCTCATCCTCATAAGGAGCCATATCCTTAGCATACTGGTTCATGGCACGGAGGCTCATACCCATTGATGAGAAACCACCATCGTGGAAGAGGTTCTGCATAGTTACCTTGCGGGTGAAGTCAGAGAACATCATCACGCAGTAGTTAGCGCAATCCTCAGCTACGGCGTTTCCGAGTGGAGACATCTTGTCGGCGAAGTCCATCATGTTCTCGATATCCTTGATACCCTTACCTGCTGTTGTAGCTGTAGGGCTCTGAGAGATGGTGTTGATGCGCACGTGCTTCTCACGACCATAGATGTAACCGAAGCTGCGGGCGATACTTTCGAGCATGCTCTTGGCATCAGCCATATCGTTGTAACCGAAGAATGTACGCTGAGAAGCTACGTATGTGAGAGCTACTACAGAACCCCACTCGTTGATAGCATCCAACTTCTTGGCTACCTGCAACATCTTGTGGAAAGAGATAGCAGAGATGTCCAATGTCTTGTTCAGGAAGTTGTAGTCGAGGTCATCGTATGTACGATGCTTGCGAACGTTAGGGCTCATAGCTACAGAGTGGAGCACGAAGTCGATTTTGCCACCGAGTTTCTCCTGAGCCTCTGTGAATACCTTTTCCAAGTCTTCTACGCTAGTCGCATCAGCTGCGATGATAGGAGCGTTGATCTGTTCAGCGAGCTTATCCAGCGTACCCATACGCAAAGCCATAGCTGTGTTACTAAGTGCGATAGTAGCACCCTCTTCAGCAGCCTTTACGGCTACTTTCCAAGCGATTGATTCCTCATTGAGTGCACCGAAGATGATGCCACGCTTGCCTTTTAACAAATTGTGAGTCATTGTTATCTTAATACTTTTGTTTATACTAACGACAATCCCCTACATATATCATTCTCTATATATAATAAGGTGTAAAACCACTTTGTTTTGTTCTTGTCGTTGAAATCGTGCGCAAAATTACGAAAAATGTGCAATATACCCAAATTTTTTAACTAAAAAGTGCCGTAAACGTTTTCTTTTTTGTGGTATGTCAAGTATTCTAGACCCTGCTGAACAGTAAGATATTCTATTTCGTCTTTGCAGATTATAAGTCCGAAACAAACATATCTTATGCTTATAGATAACGTATCTGTTGGTCTGAGGAATTAGATTTGTAGGGTTCCTGACATATGCCAACAAGGTTCCTGACATATGCCAACAAGGTTCCTGACATATGCCAAACGAGTTATTGACATATGCCAAACGAGTTATTGACATATGTCAGCAACCTTGCTGGCATATGCCGGCAACCATACGGAACCAGTTGTTAGAACCGATGAATCGTAGAACTGTGACTATTTAATCTGTTTGTTCTACGTATTTAAGCAATGCGTCTTACCCGGCAGATGCCTGTATAGATAACTTAAGAACCTTCTTATTTCTGTTCTTACAAATTATAGCCTTATTGCTGCAAAAATATCCTTTTTGTTGCAATATGACAAGGTAGAAGTGTTAAAAACAGACTTTTTTATGTACGTTATTAAATTTTTCTTTCAAAATATTTGCAAATATCCGAAAAAAAATCTAATTTTGCAGCCGATTATTATAAATTTATAAATTATTATCTAATAAAGAGAGAGATTATGTTTAAAAGAATCGCTTTATTTGTGGGGGGGGCAATTCTCAGTTGTGGAGTAGCCTTTGCCCAAACATCTGTTACCGGTAAGGTAGTAGCTTCAGAGGATGGTGAGCCTGTTATTGGCGCATCAATCAAAGTAGCTGGTACTAATACGGGTACTGTTACGGATGTCGATGGAAACTTCAGTTTGAATGTTCCAGCCGGCTCCAAGTTGGAGATTACCTATATAGGTATGAATCCACAAACTGTTAAAGCAAGTTCTAACATGAAGATTGCTTTGACTTCTGACAACAAATCCTTGGATGAGGTGATTGTTACAGGTTATGGTAACTTCAAGAAATCCTCATTTACAGGTGCTGCTGCTTCCATGTCAACAGCTAAGTTGAGTGATGTTCCTTCACTTTCTGTTGAAGATAAGCTTTCTGGTAATATCCCAGGAGTTTCTATTTCTTCTTTCTCTGGCCAGCCAGGTGCAATGAACTATATCCGTATTCGTGGTATGGGTTCTATCAATGCAGGTAACGATCCATTGATTGTGATTGATGGTACTCCTGTGAACTCTGGTAACTTGAGTGGTTTCAATGATGGTTCCACACAAACTGGTTACAATGGTTCTGGTACCAATGCACTTTCTACATTGAACAGCAACGATATCGAATCTATCACTGTTATCAAGGATGCTGCCGCAGCCTCTTTGTATGGTTCTCGTGCAGCCAATGGTGTGCTTGTCATTACAACCAAGAGTGGTAGTGCAGGTAAGACCCAGGTTGATTTCCGTAGCGACTGGGGATTCTCTAACATGGCTATCAACTATCGTCCAACGTTGGATGGTGATTCTCGTCGTGCCTTGATTTATCAAGGCTTGAAGAACTATGCTTTTGATAATGTTGATGGTACAACCGATGCTTCGGCTGCAGCATTTGCTGATGCTAATATTGATGATTATGCAGCAAAACCAGAGAATGGCTGGGCTAATTGGCGTGACGCTCTCTTCAAAAATGGTTCTAGCCAGAACTATCAGGCAAGTGTAACTGGTGGTAATGATAAGACCAAGTTCTATGCATCTTTGTCATATGCAAATCAGAATGGTATTGTTGACCGTTCAGGCTTGGAACGTATGACAGGTAATGTAAACGTTTCCCATCGTTTTGGTAAGTTCAAGTTGGATGCTAGCACAATGATTTCATCTATGCATCAGAACTCTGCCATGGATGGTGGCGCTTCTTTTGCTGGTGCCGTCTCAAGTGCAGTATGGTTCCTCGGCCCTTCTAATGCTATCTATGACAAGAATGGTAATTTGCTGACAAAGACAGATGGTGCTTATAACAATAGTTATAACCCTATTTATGAGAACCAGCACATGTCTGATAGAACCAACACGACACGTTCTTACAGCACCTTGGCTCTCGAATGGAACATTTGGGACAACTTGAAGTTGCGTGAGAAGGTAGCTTACGACTACATCAACTCTACCGAGGATGTGCTTTGGGACAAATTCTGTGGTAATGGTTCTGGCTCAAATGGTGTGATGCAGCGTACTTACAATGAGTGGACAACCATGAACACTCAGACACAGTTGACATACAATAAGTCTTTTGGAGCCCACAATGTGGATGCTTTGCTTGGTTTCGAGACAGAGGCATGGCATAACAACAACTCATACGCTTCCGGTACAGACTTCCCTGGCAACTTGTATGAGTTCGCTAACTCTGGCGATACCTCTATGCAGAGTTACAAGTATGACTCAAAGATGACTTCTTTCTTGGGTCGTGTCAACTACAACTATAACGATTTGTATTATGCTGGTGTAAGCTATCGTCGTGATGGTAGTTCTCGTATGGCACGTGAGAATCGTTGGGGTTCGTTCTGGTCTGTATCTGGTGCTTGGCGCTTTGGTGCAGAAAAGTTCATGGATTCTATCAAGGATATATTGAGCGATGGTAAGATTCGTGTATCTTATGGTGTGAACGGAACTCTTCCATCTGGCTTGTATAGTTACATGAACCTTTATAAGTATGGTGAGTACTACAATGGTAGCAATGGTATGGGTATCATTGGTGTAGCCAACAAGGACTTGAAGTGGGAGCAGAACAAGGCTTGGAACTTTGGTCTTGACTTGACATTCCTCAACCGTATCTCTGTAACATTGGATTACTACGTTCGTAATACATCCAATTTGATTATGAACCGTCCTATCTCTATGATTCCAGGTTACTATGATGAATCTTCTCTGTTCGCTACCATGGCTCAGAATGTAGGTTCTATGCGTAACCAAGGTATTGAGGTGACCATTTCTTCTACCAACATTCAGAAGAAGGACTTCCTTTGGACTACTTCTCTGAACTTTGGTCATAACTCCAACAAGGTAACAGAGTTGACTGGTGATGATGACAAGATTATCAGCGGTGCCATGATTCATCAGGTAGGTAAGCCTTACTATTCTTACTATATGTATGAGTATGCAGGTGTTGACCCTGAGACAGGTTTGGAGAGCTATTACATCAATGATGGAACTGAGAATGCTCGCAAGACCACTACTAATGTAGCTGAGGCAAACAAGACTATTGTTGGTCATCATGAGCCAACACTTGAGGGCGGTTTGTCTAACTTCATCAAGTGGAAGTTTATCGACTTCAACTTTACTTTGACCTATAAGTTGGGCGGTGACTCTTACGATGCTGCTACTTGGTTGCACGATAATGGTGGTACATACGCCCTCTATGGAGCAATCCCTTCTTACTATAAGTTGGAGGATATGTGGCAGAAGCCAGGCGATAATGCTAAGTTGCCTAAGTTCCAGGCTGGTTATGGTAAGGGTGTGTTGTCTTCTCGTTGGTTGATGCCTAACGATTATCTTCGCTTGAAGAACCTTACCTTAGGTTTCTCAGCACCAAAGGAGTGGATCAGTAACCTCGGCTTGAGCAAGGCTCGTGTATATTTCTCTGCCAACAACTTGTTGACCTGGAAGTCTAAGGATCTTTTTGTTGATCCAGAGACACCAGTGGATGGCTTGTGTACATTCGAAATGCCAGCTTTGAGAACTTATACATTTGGTATCGAACTTAGTTTCTAATTTATAAAAGAACGAAATACAATGAAAGTATTAAAATCAATATATAAGGTAATGGGCTGCGCTATTTTGGCAGCCAGCCTGTCATCTTGCGTCAATGATTGGTTGGACGTAGCTCCTTCTGATGGTACAGATGCAGATGCAGCCTTGACCAGCAGTTCAGACTTGGCTGCTGCGAGAACGGGTATGTACAAGGCTTTGAAGGGAAACAGCAGCTTGGTAGATTACTATGGTCAGCAATTCTTCGTTTATGGTGATGTTCATGCAGGTGATGATTATCAGTATAATAATCTTGGTGGTTCTAACCGTGCAAGTTTCTACTATGACATGAACTATCAGACAGCATCTGAGTTTACATCAAGTACTTCTTCCAGTAACGTAGCTTGGAAATCACCATATATTGTTATTGGCCGTGCTAATCGTATCATCGCTGCTGCAGAAGGTGGTGCTTTGAGCGATGCAGCAGAGGCTAAGGCTACTATCGACCAGTATGCGGCAGAGGCAAAGGTACTCCGTGCCCTTGCTCATTTTGACCTTGTTCGTATCTATGGTAAGCCATATACAGAGGATCAGGGTGCATCTCTTGGTGTACCATTGGTAACAGAAGTGCTGGAGTCTAATGCAAAACCTGCTCGTAGCACTGTTGCAGAGGTTTACACCCAAGTAGTGAAGGATTTGACTGAGGCTATCAGCTCTAATGCTCTTGCTACAGAGACAGAATCAGGTTATGTAAGCGTTTGGGGAGCAAAGGCAATCCTTTCTCGTGTTTATTTGAATATGGGTGATTATGCTAACGCCTTGTCTGTTGCTGAGGATATTATCAAGAATTCTGGCGCAGCGTTGTGGACTCGTGACCAATACTTCAAAGCATGGGATGCTTCAACTCCTAATGAGAGTGAGTTCTTGTTCCGTCTCAATGTGGCAGGTTCTACAGACAGCAATGACTTGAATGGTATCGGTAACCTTCAGCAGCGTGATGGCTACAAGGAAATGGTTGCTACTAAGAAGTTTGTTGACATGCTTACTTCAGACCCAAAAGATGTTCGTAACGATATGTTCTTGCCTGCAACTGCACCCAAAGAGGTGGCAACTTATGGTACCAACAAGGTATTTCTGAACAAGTTGCGTGGTCAAGGTGGTAATCTTCGTAATGTTACTATCGTTCCAATTATCCGTCTTTCTGAGGTTTACTTGACAGCTGCAGAGTGTGCATTTAGAAATAATGACAAGACTAAGGCTGTAGAGTATCTGAATGATTTGGTAAAGAACCGTACCACAACAGAGGCTTCTTTGGCTACAGTGGATAACATCACACTTGAGCGTATCTTGATTGAGCGTCGTAAGGAGTTGATTGGCGAGGGACAGCGTTACTTTGATGCTTTGCGTAATAACGAGACTATCACCCGTTATACAAGTGAAGCTGATAAGGGTTGGCACAAGACATTGAGCAAGGAAGCTCAGTCTTTCAACCGTGATTACTTCAAGGCTATTGCTGCCATTCCGCAGGCAGAGATCAACGCCAACCCTAACATCAAGCAGAATACGGGTTACGGTGAGTAATCGCTGTAATGGAATATTTTAATAAGATAATATTTTTAATCAACAATATAGGAATGCCATGAGTGGCATTTTCTATAAATCTCTCGGGAGAGGCTGGCTGTGAAGCTCGCCTCTCTTTTTTTTGTCTTTTTATTTGCGTATCTGATATTTTATTCGTAACTTCGCACCGTCTAAAGTAATATGGCTATGGAAGAGATAAGAAAATACCCAGTAGGAATGCAAACTTTCTCTGATATACGAGAGGGTAATTATGTGTACGTAGATAAGACAAGGTATATTGTCGATTTCTTGCGTAATGGTTCTAAATATGTGTTTCTGAGTCGTCCAAGACGATTCGGTAAGTCGCTTTTTGTCTCTACGCTCCAGGCATATTATGAGGGTAGGAAGGAACTGTTTGATGGTTTGGCACTTGGCGAATATGAGAAAGAATGGGTGAAGCATCCTGTTCTTCACTTCGACATGAGTACTGCCAAAAATCAGACACCCGAAGGGTTAGAAGAGATGCTGGGCTACATGCTTTCAGAATACGAGCAGGTCTATGGACGTGACGAATTGGCGGTGCAGCCGAGCCAGCGTTTGCAGTCTTTGGTGAAGCGTGCCTATAAGAAGACGGGTCAAAAGGTGGTCGTTTTGATAGACGAATATGATGCTCCTCTCTTGGATGTCGTGCATGAGAAGGAAAGTTTGATGCCATTGCGCTTGGTTATGAGGAAATTCTATAGCCCATTGAAATATCTCGACCCTTGGCTGGAATTTACTTTTATCACGGGTATCACCAAGTTCTCTCAGTTGAGTATCTTTAGCGAGATCAATAATTTGGATAATATCAGCATGTTCGATCAGTATTCTGCTATCTGTGGTATCAGCAAGACTGAACTACTGACGGCGATGAAGCCTGATGTTGAACTGCTAGCCAAGTCTTTGGGAAAAACTTTTGATGAAACGGTTGCCGAGTTGGGTTCATATTATGATGGTTATCATTTCAGTAAAAAATCAGAAGATGTGTTTAATCCGTTTAGTCTGGTTAAAGCGTTGAGAAGTAAGGAAGTAGCAGCTTATTGGTTTAGTTCAGGTACTCCTGCATACATTATCAACACTTTACGCAAACATCATGTGGGGGTGATGGATATAGAACAGAAATCCGTAGGGGTGGATGATTTCGATGTCTCTCCTGAGCAGATGACTTCTGCTTTACCATTGCTTTATCAGAGCGGGTATCTTACCATCAAGAAGTATAACCCTATCTTGCAGAGCTATCAGCTGGATTATCCAAACAAGGAAGTGCGTGTAGGGATGGTTCGTTCCTTGGCTCCTAACTATCTCTCTCCAATATCGTTGAACAATAATAGTTTCATCTTCGACTTTTTGGAGCAACTATATAACAATAATATGGATGGTGCTTTGCAGAAAATGCAGGCTTATCTCGCTAGTATCTCCAATCGACTTGCCAACAAGAACGAGAAGGACTTCCAAACGGTCTTTTATCTCATTTTTAATTTGATGGGTGCTTACATCTTGGTGGAGGAGGATAGTGCAATAGGCAGAGCAGATGCCGTTCTTCACATGCCGGATACAATCTATGTGATTGAACTGAAGTTTGATAAGACGGCTGAGGAAGCTTTGAAACAGATTGATGACAAAGGCTATCTCATTCCTTATTCAGCTGACGGCAAACGAATGGTAAAAGTTGGAATCAACTACGACAGCCAAAAGCGAACCATTGGTGAATGGAAGATAGTAGAAGGGTAAATATTACTTTTTGTTACTGTTTAAACGAGTGACATTGTATAACACTTTACGAGAACAGGTCTTTCATGGAGAAAAATGACAGTTGGATGCAATATTATCCCTTGTTTCTTGTTATTATGATATATAAACTGTTGTGGAAATGAAAAAGAAAATAGTTATAATGATGGTGCTGCTGCTTGCTGTTGTGGGAGCAAAGGCACAAGAAGTGGAGAATCCGGTAGGCAGATTCTCGGTAATTCCTCGTATTGGTGTATCTCTGGCTAACTGGAGCGGATTGACTCTGGAAACTTTGGAGGGAACCTCGCTAGAGTCTAAGTATCAGGCAGGATTCATGGGTGGCGTAGATGTGGAATATCGCATAAAAAATAGCCTGGGTATTACGCTGGGTGCTTATTATGCCCGACAGGGTATGCGTTTCCCTGACTGTGAGTTGACTGAGAATGCTGAAAAAGGGGAATATACAGGTATTAAGAATCATCATGTGAACCTCGATTATATCCAGGTACCGCTCATGCTGAAAGCCTATCTTGTAGAGGGTTTATCGGTGAATGCAGGCGTTCAGGTGGGATTCCTTTGTGGCGACGGCAAGGTGAAAAGAGAGGAAACCGACCTTCAGAAGGACAAAAACGGGTCTATTACATACAAGGATATGCGGGAAACCGAAGCTCCTTGGCCTGCCAAGAAGGTGGATGTAGCCATTCCTTTGGGCTTGAGTTATGAATATATGAACGTGATTCTGGATGCCCGTTACAACGTGAGCCTGACCAAGGCCGGCAAGGGCGATTGGGATAACTGCAAGAACAAGGCTCTGACCTTTACCGTGGGTTATCGTTTTACATTATAAAAGAATATTTGGATAGAAATAAGAAAAGCTTCAAATCCGCAAAGGATTTGAGGCTTTTACCTTATCTGATAATCAGATGATTCTATGATTCTTTATCCTACCTGGCTTCCTGGCTTAACCTTGCCAAGGAGAGAAGTTACGTTCAATGAGCCGTCAAAGTTGACAGCACTCAGAATCATACCCTGACTCTCGATGCCCATCATCTTGCGAGGAGCAAAGTTGGCTACGAACAATACGTCTTTGCCGATCAGCTGCTCTGGCTCGTAGTAGGCTGCGATACCTGAGCAGATGGTGCGCTCTACGCCAGAACCATCGTC
>OIXL01000866.1_pt1 | contig 13179 bp, 9 predicted proteins | sample 1587761 | NCBI WGS metagenome assembly OIXL01 (sample SAMN03283246) | human gut metagenome | biome: human-associated habitat; material: feces | host: Homo sapiens | place: Peru | collected 2012 | reverse complement strand
ATTCAAATTTAAATTTTCACTAATGTCAATATTTGATATGTCTATCAAAGTGACTCTATATTTGTTGTTTATTTTCTCAAATAGTACATTTTTTTGAATGCTTTCAATATTTAATTCTTTGTTGTCACTGATCCAGTTAAGAGAAGTATTGTTGATAGCTAAATTTTTTAAATATGATATTTCATCGCTATCAAAATTGGCATTTGGAGGTGTCTTTTGAGGAAAATATGAAATATTACTACTTGAATTGTTTATCATAATATTGAAATTGTTCATTTGCGTTGAAGTGTCTTGAATATCTAAATAATTTAGACAACAATGTAGTTCTTTCAAAGATAAATTATTGTTAGTTCTTAATTCACTAATTTCATTATTTTCACAATTCACTTCAATTAAACGATTTAAATTTGATATATTAAGACTTAGCAAATTACAGTCATTACAATAAAGATATTCCAATTGTGAATTGTTTAATAAATTAATGTTTTGAATGTTATTACAACTAAAATCCAAATAAGTCAAACAGGTATTATTATTCACGTCTAATGCAGAAAGGGAATTGTCAGATGCATCCAAATATTGAAGATTGGAACAGTTAGAAATGTCTATATAAGAAATATAGTTTGAAGATATGTTTATGTTTATTAAATCTGTGAAGGAACTAATATCCAATTTGCCATATAGATCACAAAAATCAAGATCGATTCCTGTTATTTTACCATTGGAATTAAAATATATTTTGTCCCATGTCGATGCATCGTTTATGTTCCACTGCAATTTCTCATAATTTTTAACATTGTTATTATCACACTGACTTAAAAAAAACTGTATTTTTGAAATTTCATATTCATTATATGATGTGATAGACGAAGTGCTTTTAATGGAAGTCGTTTTTGATAAGGTGTTGATATTTATGGTTTCTCCGAGACGATTTTTTGCGTCCTCATAAGTATATGGTGAGTAATCATCAATAGCAAGAGTCTTATAAAGAGAAGGCATATGGTTAAAACCTATAAATAAAAGATCTTTCCTAAGTTGAGAAGATAATGTGTTTAGACCTTTGAAATTATCTCCAACCCAATTCAGCATGTTTTTTGCATATCTGCTTTTACTAACGATATCAGTATTTTGTTCCATTGACGAAGATAAAGTTAATTGTAAAAAATCATAGAGACTAATATTAATATCACTATTTTGATAAGGAAATTTTCTATCATAATAATCCTTTACAGTTGGAGCATGATTGTCATTAGACATAATATGAGTGAGTTTTGTTGAATAAACATCATTATCTGAACTTGATTCTATAAATGTTTTTCCAAATTTCCAATAATTCCATTTCCCATCTAAAAGCGGAATACAAGGAATAAAATCTTTGTTTTTACAATAATTATAGATGTTACCATATTGCTCAATATCATCTTTTGTATTATACTGGACAACATTTGGTGTTGCGAATGTATAAGCTGTTACAACGCCATCAAATGTTTCATCTGTTGTATAATTGTATGCTAATAAATTGCTTACTGCACCGCCTCGACTATGACCGGTAATAACCAAAAATACTTCTGAATTTTTAGAATACTTTTTTATGTATTCGTCAACTTTTGTCCTTAGTTTGATTGCAGCAGTATTAAAATTGTTGTGAATGGATTCGTTGCCGGTGTATTTGTCATAATTGCCATCGTTATTGGCAGGACATATTTTCATATTACCTTCCCATTCAACTCCATCTGTTCCCCTTATTGCCACAAAAAATTTTTCGGTATTATTTTCCAATGGTTTATGAGCTATCACATAACTTACATTTGTATCATCATTATCGTTGAAATTTGAAGCCTGTATATCTTTATATTCATTGTCGGTAAAAGAATCAAATAATTTTTCTGGGCATTTTGATGCACTGTATTCATTTTTGAAATTGCTATCATATACGTCGACTGAGTATTGCAAACATTCTTTATAGAGTGATTCAACAGGTGAATTACAGTTTTTAGAATAGGAAAGCACATGACTCTTAGGTGTACCTGAAAGTAGAATGTTTTCAAAATGAGCATATCCAGTTGATGTACCAATACATATACCGGTTGTATTATTTATTTTCAATTCAAAACTGGTGTTATAGAAATTGATAGAAAAACTAATGCTAAATATTGCATTTCCACTTTCAATATTGCACGATATTGGTCCTGAAATGCTTTGCGAATGTGAATAAGCACCTGTCATATTGTAATTGCCAACAAATGTGGAATTGATAGTGTCTATATTTAAAATGGTGATTGAAATATTTTCTGTGTATCCCCAACTTGTTGCCGTGCCGGAATATGTAGCTCCGTTTTGTTCAGCCTCAGCGGATAAAGGGTATATTGTTAAACATGACAGTAGCATCGATATTGAAACTAAAAAGGTAAGGATTTTTTTAATCATAGCTATTATCTCCTTTATTTTATATTGGATATTCTTTGTTTATTACTAATAAAAATGCAGACACGAAAAAACCTATGGTAATAGGGTTAATTATTTGGAAAATATAGTCTATAATAATAACAAGTTTGTTGTATTTGTTTTTATGTAACATAACAAAATTAAATATTATAAAAAATATTGGAAATAAAAACAAATATACATCAAGAATTTTTGAAATGGAAAATGAAATTGTTAACATACTTGTAATAACTGAAATTACATTACTTTCTGTTAATATGGTTATATCTGTACGTTCTATCAAATATATAATTATCGATAATAAATGAAAAAGTAAAAGTGCAACAGAGAGATATATAGCAATTTTCTTTTGTGTATTAAACGAGTTAATATAGTCTTTAATGTTGTATTGATTTTTTTTATTCATTTTATTGCTTTGCCTCTTTCTCATAATTTTATATTCGCAATGTTTTCGAATATAGACGTATATTTGTTAGGAACGTTTCCCAAGTTTAATTTCATAACATTTTCTTTTATATATTGTAAAATTATATATTACATAATTCAAATCGGTATCATAAACTGTAATTGCAGTTCCGCTTTTGTTATATAAAAAAAACAAGCAATCTTTATTGCATACAAGTTCTAAAGTGCCGCCATACAAAATCGGTGTAAGAGTGCAGTTTGAAATTGTGGCATTATGATTAAGGGTCTGCACCAAATTGCCGTAACTGCTGTTAATATCTGTTGTACTATATTTAGAAATATTGAGATAAAAGATTTTAATTTTTTCATATCATTTAATCCATTTCGTTATATTCTGATAAAATATCCACCAAATATAACACCAAATACAAGAATAAAAACTATAAGAATAATTGTAACTGCTTTCTTTTTCTTTTTCATGTTACAATACCCCCTATATTAGTACTATATCATAAAACTAAATGGAATAAAAGTACAAAATTGAATATTATTTAAAGAGGTTTGCCCCAAATGTTAGGGCAAACCTCTGCTAAAGTTGTGTCTCTATTTTTCATCAATAATCGAATCTCGCAAATGAGCAAATGTACTTTGTGTTTTGAGTTCTGTTTCATGTTTATCAAGTTCTTGCTTAACGGCATTCAAGATAGCAACGCTAACAGGCGGTGCAGAACTTTCACTGTATTCACCCGGAGGTGCATATGGTCGATTTTCTTTGTTTGAAGTATGTGAATATTTTTCAAGTATACTGCTTATTAGTTTTTTTGACGATGCATACTTAACTGTACGATTGCCTCGTTCATTAACAGCGTATGTTTCTTCAAATTTAATACCCCACTTGAAGAATAATTGCAATTTCACCTTCATAGGATAAACGCCCGTTTTCATAACAATAAATTGTCCTTTTGGCATTGATTTAAGCTCATCGGCAGTCATCAAAGGTCGTTCAATCATTTGAAGTGACTGTGAAGGATCATTAACACTTCGACTGACTGAACCACTCATAACAGTCCTGCTGCCAAGAGCCTTTGACATTGACTCAGCAGTAACAGAGTTTGGAGCAAAACCACCAAATATAGTGAGCTGAGTATTATCAACAATGATTGCGGCACCTTCCTTGCCGTAGTTCTTTTCAAGCTGTTGTAGTGATTGAATAATCGCAACGATTTGAAGTCTTCGAGAACGAGATGCAGAGAACATCATCTCAGCTGATTCAATCTTTGGTAATGTTCCGTACTCATCGCACAAGAATACACAGCGATTCTTTAATTTGCCACCTTGTTCATCAGCAACTGAAAGGATTTCTCTGTATAGCTGTTGAATGATAAGTGAAATCATAAAGAACTTGTTTGGATCTTCCTCTGGCATAATAAGAAATATTGCACTTTTTTGATTGCAAAATTCCTCTGCATCAATTTCGGTGTCAAAGCAAAGAATCTGTTCGAGTTCCGAGTCAAGAAATGAATTAAGACGAGAAAGAGCAGTAGACATTACCGATGACATGCTCTGCTCCGAGGTATTAAGTGCTGCTCCTGCAAACCATTTCGCTTTATGCTCATCCGGTAAAAGCTCAACGAGCGCTTGAAATTTATTTTTACCTTTCATATTAGAAGGGGCAAGCAATTCCTGTATGATCTTAAATACAGATACAATATGACGCTCATCGGCTTGGCAGAATTCGGCAACTAAAAGAATTGTCGCTGTAAGCAATCCTTCTGCAGCATCATAGAAATATGCGTTTTGTCCGAATGAGGCCCCATCCATACCGGACATTATGATTGTCTTAGCGATAATCTTTGCGTACTTTTCAGCTTTGGCTTTATACATCAACGAGTCTGGATTATCACGATAAAGGTCATAGTACTTATTAACCAAGTGTAATAGATTGTTGCCGTTACTCCTTGTAGGGTTACGCAAGTCTATTACACTTATTTTATATCCATAATATTTCTCTGCTATTGTTGCATAGTTACGCATAACATCACCTTTTGTATCAGTAGAAAGAAATGACATTCCGCAAGCACAACAATATTCAATTTCGGGATATAACCAAAATGCCGTTTTACCTACACCGGCAGCACCAATCATAAGTGCATGAACATCTCCTGTATCAATTAAAGCTCCTGTTTTATCTCTCCCTACAAGTAATCCTTGTGGTAAAGCCTTTCCATCGCTTGTTGACGGTTGTACGCCCCTTTGTGCCTCTTTCCTCCATTTCTCAGGTGTATAAACGATGTGCTCATAAGCACGCCTTATTTCAGCCTTTGTGGCCCACCGTGCCGTTCCGTGTTGACCATCTCCAACTGTCTTACTTTTAATTCTGTTAAGAGAGTATATGTAACTGACTATAGTAATAACTGCCATAATAACGAATGCCATGATAAGTGGCATTATATTTATATCGTTCATTTTACCTCCTTAAAAAAGAAAGAAGTCACCAATTGAATGATGACTTCTTATTGTTATGCTTAAATAAGGGATTTAAGCATTTGCGTAGGACGGAAGCTTCCTACGATTGAATAATAGCACAAACAAAAAATCTCTGCAATAATCATGCCGTTCACAGTCCAATTAAATGTACTTTGCTACATTTTCAAGCCATGAGCAATTTTCTTTTCTTGAATTTTACTCATTAACTTCTTGTCATTTTTAATACTGTCTGCCTTACGGCGATTATCTACATTGTTTTTGAATAACCTGCCAAGTTGATAAAAAAGACTTAAGCAAGCAGAACTGCAAGAATGGATCTTGCCTTCAGATATGCGTTTCAATAAAAGTTGAGCATATTGATTGTTCATATCAGCGGAAATCTGCAATAAAGAAACCGCTTGTGACAGATTTGAATCGACTCCTAAACCACACAAATACATTTTGCCAAGCTGGTAATAGGCGAAATCATTGCCGTTATCAGCTGAGTGAACAAAGAATTCAATAGCTTTTTTATAGTCGACATAGCCTTGTTCGGTTTGATATATTCGACCAAGAAGATATGATGCATATTTGTCATCGTCATCAACACAAGCAGTCAAATACTCTATAGCTAAAGGAATGTTTTTATTTACGAACTCGCCCATAAACAATAACTTTCCATAGTAGTATTGTGCAGGCTTGAAATTGCCATCTGCGGATTTCTTTATAAAGTCCAAACCGGCAGAAACATCCTGTTGAACTACTTTTCCATTTATGAGTAACTTACCAAGAGTGTATTCGGCAAAATGGTTGCTTTCCTCAGATGCAAGATATAGATAGATTATTGCTTTATCTATATCCTGTTCAACATATATGCCCTGTAAATATGCTTTTCCCAAGAAGTATAGTGCAAATGAATTCCTTTCGCTTGCCGCTTTTTCTAACCATGCAATTCCTGTCAATACATCCTGCTCAACATCTGCTCCGACAATAAGTAATTTGCCAAGCATATATTCGGCTATTGATAATCCTTGTGAAGCAGATTTGTGCATGTATGATAGTGCCAAAGTTGGATTATATTCCAAGTTTGAATCATTAAGCAGATACTTTGCCATTTTATATTGTCCCCATACATTGCCACGCTCAGCACTTGCCTTTAAACTAAGATAGTCTTCGCTATGCTTGATTTCATTATCTGTGACAATATTATTGATTGCCTTTTCCTCGACCGCTTCCGCTTTTTCTACATGACAGTCGTTTGGTATATCAGGCTGAAATATGAAGTCTTTTTCATATTCTTTTTCATCAATCGGTTCAATGGATAAATTGGCAGCAGCTTTTATAATAGCATTCTTTATCGTCTTGAAATCCTTATTCTGCGATAGGGGAACACGAACCAGCTTTTGATTGCTGTAAATATCAATTATCTGTTCTTTATATGAATACCATGTCTCATACAAATTAGAAATGATTGGATCTTTTTCCATTTCATCTATGATGGAATTTACTATGCGTTTGCCTTTTGTGCTGAAATAGCCATAGACTTTTTTGCCTTCATAATCAGAAAGGTACTCCGATAAAGAAACTAACAAAGCTTCTATCTTTGGATTATCATATAATCGTGAATTCACTTGCTTGATAATATCATAAATCTGTTGTTCTCCGACTTGTCGTAAATTATCTCTGCTTTCGTTTTGTTTATCATAAAGACACATCAAATCTTGACGAAAAATATGCTTGGTTAATTCACCTTTAATGTTAGATATTCCGTCAGCGTTTAAGAATGCCTCATTAGGTTCAACCGAATAAGCAACCATATGAATATGGGGATGATGAGATTCGTTATGAAAAGCAGCATACCATCTAAAGTTATCAGGCTTAATGTTCATTTGCTGTGCTATGAAATTTCGTTCGCTTCTTAATAGCGGTATCCAGTTTTCAACGCTGTCATATCCAAGTCGCTGAGCATCCTCTCTTTTTAAGGATATAATATGAGTCCATACATTGCTTTGGCTTTTTGATATTTCTCTTGATATACGAGAAATATTCAAATCCATTTCAGCATCAGAAAACAAGCCTGTTTTAGAAACAATTTGAACTCTTGGTCGCTCCGATATATATTTCAAATATGTACCTCTGTCGCTAAAAAAGTCAGCGTGAGATTCCGTTATTTGAGTTATTAACTCATCAGCATTTTCTCTGCTTGGATTTTTCTCGAAATCTTTATATTCAAGAAAATCAACCGAATCCGGATACCACTCCAACAGTTCATTGATTATATCTTTTCTGTCTTCATCCGAATAAGCCACCGAGTCTTTTTGTTTGATTTTTTCAACACCTTCACGAGTTGAAATATATCGTAAATAACCCTCTATTTTACCGGTCGAATTCGGTGGCAAATATGGACTTTTAACAATAAGCTGAGCCATTATTCATTCTGAAAACGATAGGCATTCTCAAAGGAAATCTGACCTCCGAGTCTGCTAACCTCTTCCGTACAAAGTCGGCGAAGTTCTTTCATTTTTGTCTCACTTATATTTCCGTTTACCGCCGTGATATGCATTAGCATTGAAAGCTCAACAGCCAATTTAAAAATGATTCGTGCAATTCGATTTTCAGAATCTTCTATTTTCGCACTAACCACGGTTTCAAACATGGGTGCAACCACATTGCGAATGGTTTCATTATTTAGAAAATCAAGATAAGCATCTACTGCAATATTAATGTATTCACTTCTGCTTTTTACACCGGACTTTTTTAATTGTGCGTCCACCTTTGTGAGAGTGACACTATCTATGCTGATGCCAATTCTTTCTTTTTTTTCGTTATCACTCATGTTCATACCTCCTCATTTTTGGTTGTCGATTTCGTTGGTTTCTTTTTCTTAGTCGCTTGCATAGTTTCATCACGCATAGCAAAAAAATCACGAACTGCTATTGGAACATATTTTAGATACAGAGAGTCAATAGCCTTGGTTAATTCCTCTTCAAGGTCTACATTTTTCTGTTCCATATATATCCGTAATGTAGTCAGTCGTTCTTCATCAATTGGAATGGATATATTCTTTTTCATAACATCACCTCACATAGTCATTTCAGGTTGAGTATCATTTAACATTGTGTTTTCATCAGTTATAGCCTTATATATCCCATATATGTTTTCTGATACATCATTGCCGAAATCACGCTCAAACTCTACGCCCAAAATCAATATTTCTTTTTGGCTGTCTGTAAGCATTGAGCAAACCGCCTCTTCAGGATACGAATTGCATAATCTGTCTGCAATTGAAAGATCAAAACTGTTTGTAGTTTTCATTGCAGCCTCCATATCCGATAATGCCTTTTCTACTTTGGGCAAATCATAATATGATTTCCAACCGACAAATTGGTTATCATTAAATAATCGGAAATCTTTGTTGATATTCAGCTTTTCCTCCAGCTTGGCTATTGATTTTACAGTATCGTTATATGAAGCAAGACCATTTGAAACAAGCGTATTTTCAACATCGGTCTTGAACATTTCCCACGGAGTCCTGTATGGATATTCATTCATAAATTGCCATCGGTTATTTAAGTCCTTAACCTCTTGTGTTGTATAATCGAAACTGCAAAATTGCTTGCCTTTTGAGTTCTCAATATGTCCCGAACCATCTTCATATAAAACCCAAGACCAATCATCAATAAGCCTTGCCTTTTTATTCAAGTTATCCATAACTGTCACCTCACATATTCGGCTCGAAATCCGGAATATCATTTTTAATCCAATCTGATTCGCTGTCAAACATTTCATCATTGGGTAAGTCCGTTTCCTCTAATGCAATATTTTCAATACAGCAATTCATAAAACTTGAACTTGTTGTTTGACAGCTTTTAAGTACGGCTTCCTTGAAATTACTATGTGTGAAAAATGTCTTGGCAAGGTTACAAGAAAAGAATCGTGCATTTTGCAATTCTGCTTCTTCAGCTGTTACATTATACAGAGAACAGTTACTGAACAACGCATTTTGCAGATTACAGTTAACAAGCGACGCATTATCAAAAGTACAGTGATAAAACTTGCAATTCTCAAAATCAGCACCATTCAAATCCTTGCCCGAAAAATCAACATTCAAAAATGCCTTGCCGCTTAAATTCATTTTTTCACCTTCACCGCCATAAAGCCAAAGCACATGTCTTGCACATAAAATTTCAATGTCTGTAAAATCCTCATCGGAATAATCAAAAGGGATGTCAATTGCTTTACTGTTAAGCATTAAGTCAACACTATCGGAGTATAGAATTGTTTCATCGATATTACCTAAATCCCTAAGCATATCATCAATCAATGCAGGATACACGGCAGGTTCTCCGACTCGGTTGTATTTATTAATATCAACTCTGTATTCGGAATCGCCCGATTCTTCACAGCTTGCAATTGCTTGGTTCATTATGCTATTGGTTACATCAATCATTCGCTTATTGAATGATTCAAGAGCCGGGAATTGTTCAAGTGTCACGCTCTGCTTAATATTAGGAATATATGCTGAATAACGAGCATAATTATAGCCTTCACTGTTTATGAGAATTCCGTCTTCGGTATCAGAACCTAAAACAAGCAGGCAATGTGTTATTCCATTATTGTCAACTCTCATAAGATCTTTATATTTTGATATGTAATCCTTATCTTCAAGCAAGCCATTACACAAAGCTGAAAATTCCGCCTGTGATATTTCAATTACTTTTTCCACCATACATTTTTGTAAATCGACTTGCGAATTTTTTCTTCTCATAACTGTATTTATAACCAAAATAATACCTCCTTAATAAAAAATCAGCGGTATCATGATTGATACCGCTTTTTGTTTACATATTTGGAATGCCTAAAGCATTAGTCTCATCCGGATTTATTTGTAAATCCTTTTCAGCAATGGTTTCAAGAAACATTCGCTTTTGCATTACTTGACTTAATCCCGGCGTTGATGTTGCTTGATTATATGCATTGCAAATATCGTCAAGATGAAACTTATACCAAAAATCATCTCTGTTGTACTTGATAAATAATTCATTGTCCGAAAGATTAAAGTCAACCACAGATACAATATTTCCATCCGGTGCCATTGACTTACAAAGTATCGGATAAATGCGTTCATCTATCATTGTGCCATCAGCAATGGTTTCGGCAATACTGTCAAGACTCCATCGGTCTTTAACATCCTTAATTGTATTAACATATGCATTAGCAGCTTCCCAAAGATAAAATGGTGCATCAGTTGTCAAACAATAATCTTCGTCATCATCATGAAAATGGACTATTGAGAAATCTTTTTCATCTTCAATATCGGTATCAAAATCAAACCCAAAGAAATCGATCTCACTATCAGTCATTCCAAGTTTATCGTGTAATATGTTGAGCAATTCTTCTTGCTCATAATGTTCTGAAAACCAATCAAGAACATTGCCGAGAATTTCGTTTTGCCTTTCATTTGAAATACTCAATTTGAATCAGCCTCCGTTTCTTCAATATAGTTAATATACGGAACTTTAAGCCAATGTGTCCAACCGCTTGAAGTAATCGGAGTTTTGATTACACCATCGTATGTATTTGCTGCGTGAATCACATAACCGTTTCCGATATACACACCTATATGTCCTTGATGCCATACCGCTATACCGGGTATATCAGGCATGATGCTTATAGGCCCTTTCTCAACAGCAGCATTAAACATACCGTCAGCAGTTACATCTTTCATCTCATTTGTTCCGTATTTAATAGTTCCGCTTGTTTCGTCATACCAGCCGTAGCCTTTAATTAATCCAACACAGTCAGAAGTTCGTCTGCCGAGCCAATGAGACTTAATATATTCTTCTTTATCGGTAACATGAGAACCGAATGTTTTTTTAAGTCTTTTAAGTTCATTTGCAGTTAAAACATTTCCGTGCGAACCCCAAACATAACCCCATTTATTGTCATAAGCCATTTGTGCCCATTTAACTAAATCAAGATTATTTTTATCTGTGTTACTCAAATCAATATCTATAAAGGTATTAGAGATTACAGACATTAAGTGACTGAAATCCTCGGCTGATATATTCGTACCAAAAGCGGAATTCAACATATTAAGTAGTTCGTCATCGTTCTTTGCCTGTTCAAAACAATCAACAAGTTTTGAAATGAAATCATTATCAGACTTCTCGACATCATAAAAGGCACAAGCGTAAACCGCCTGTGCCTTTTTACCTACAACGCTTTTTAGTTTTCGCTTTGAGCATTCTTTTGATATACTGGCCATTACATCCTCAATGTGCTGTAGCTTGGCTTTTTCTTCTGCCGACATATTTTGAACAATAGATTGCTGTACTTGATCAGTATCTATTTCAATAGAATCCATACTGCCGATAATACCCATATATGCAATTAAAGGAATAAGCAAAAGTCCAATGACCGAACCGATGATAGTACCTATAACTTTCCTTGCATTTTTATCGCTTGCTACTGCTGATTTAAATATCTTTGATAAAATCACTTTAGAGCTCATAAGTCATCACCTCCATAAGAAAAAGAGTAGAATCATTTCTACTCTTTTTCTACCTTATACAATTTTTTCAAGTCATCATTTTTTGATTTCATTTTTTCAATAAAGCTATATTCTTTTGAAATTGTTTTTTTACAAAAATAGCCAATATTTGATTTTATATAGATAATATACTGTCCTAAAATGCGAAATGGTGCGGATGTTGCCTCACAAACTGTATATTTCTTTTTGTATTCTTTTTTTGCTTTCTTAATTTTTTTGTTTTTGTCAACTTTCACTTCAGAAATTTTTTCGGTTGTTTTTTTATTTTTACATTCCTTATTTTCAATCTTAATTGAGTTATACTTTTCAATTGCTTTTATATACTGACACTCCCTTTTTGCATTTTCTAAATCTTTAATTTCATTTATTAGTAAAGCAACAAATTGTAAAAAAATCGGAATATTTAATAATCCTAATTCTTTATTTTCTGATGAAAATGAAAATAAAAAACTTTATAGAGATGGAAAAAGAATAACAACCAACACCTATGATGATATTATAATAAATAAAGGTACATTTAAATATGAAGATAATTTAATTAAATATATATTAGATGGTAATACTTATTTTGTAGATAAATATTCATCTAATTATTATTCTTCTAGTGATATGACAAATAAAATTGGTAGTATTAACTTATTTGATTCAATTAATAATTTTAAGGGTACATTTAATGGTAATTCTCATACTATATACGGTGCTTATATAACTAAAAAAGATACTAAATATCTTGGATTATTTACTAATTTAAATGGAACTGTTAAAGATTTATATGTACAAAATTCACTTATTTATGGTGGAAATATAACTGGTGGTATTGCATCAAATATAGATAATGGTTTAATAGAAAATACTATTTATGGTGGATATGTAATTGGTAGTGATAATAATACTTATGAAGAAAATGAAATAAGTTTAGATGATATTTTATTATCAAAAGATAGTACTTCATCAAATATAGATTTAAGTAATATTAACTTATCTTACTATGATATAGAAAGTATTACTTTAGAAGGTGTAATAGATAACTTTTCTAGCTTATCTAGTATGTCTATAAATAATAATAGTATAGATAGTAGTAACTTTAGTATAAACGTAGATAGTAGTGCTAGTAATTTATCTATTTTATATAAATTAAACATGATAGAAGATATTAAAATAACTAATTTAAAATACAAAGTAAAATATAAACTTGGTATTTCATCTGGAATTGCTTCAGAAGCTAGTAATACTAATATTTTAAATACTATTAATAAGGCATTTGTATATGGTTATAATTATTCATCTGGTATAGTTTCATTAGGAAGGGA
>OIXL01000865.1_pt1 | contig 13193 bp, 10 predicted proteins | sample 1587761 | NCBI WGS metagenome assembly OIXL01 (sample SAMN03283246) | human gut metagenome | biome: human-associated habitat; material: feces | host: Homo sapiens | place: Peru | collected 2012 | reverse complement strand
ACAGTTATTGCTGTTACTCGAAATGCCTGTGGTCATCATTCAAGAGTATGGAACAAGCAGAATGCTATTCAGCCAGCGATTCCCAATAGTCCTGCAGGAGAATGGATAACGCTACCAACAGATTCCATGCGTGCTTACTTTGATCTCTGCATCATCAAGTACTTTCTTAATGTTATATCCCCCAATAATGATATGCAATCCAAACTAACATGGTTGTTCATTCGGTTTCCTGAAATTGACTTAAAAGCTCTCGGCTTTCCGCAGGGATGGGAAACGGAACCATTATGGAGGTAATAACATGTGGAATGGCTACTGATCATTCACTCCCTTACATGGTTTTCTTTGTTTCCTTTTTATCATATTTTGGGGTCGGTTCAAACGACCCCATCCAATCCATATCTATGTAATTTTGAAATGCGTTCGCCCTGCTTGTGGTTTACGATTTTGGTTACTGTGTATTCATGCGCAAGCTTCCAGCTGACAGATTTCCACTTTTCACCTTCAGCTCCACCTTGCCTGCCTGACGACGGGAACGGAGAACGATACAGGCGGCACCCTCGTAAAGACTTCGGGAGGCATGGCTTGCCAACTGCTTGTCGCCTACTGGCAACTCTGACGAAGCCATATCGCCGTTGCCTACTGCCACAATATCTGCCTCACCCTTCAATTCTATCTGCAACAACTGATGGGCACTCAGCACCCTGCGACCCTTGCGGTCGGTTGCCGTGACTCTGACAAACTGCAGGTCCTTGCCATCGGCTTGCCAGCAGCGAGACTCCGGTTCCAGCCTGAGCGCCACAGCCTCTCCGGTAGTGGTAAGCTGATGACGCGCCACTACCTTTCCTGCCTTCCTTGCCACAGCCACCAATGTGCCAGGCTCATAAGGCACTGCATCCCAGCGTATGCGGTTGCGCAGTTTGGGATCAGCGTCATTCTTTTTTACTCCCAGGCTCCTGCCATTGAGCAGCAGTTCCACCTCATCGGCATTCGTATAGGTATAGAGTGAGAGCTGCTCGCCCTGGTTTCGGTTCCAGTTTTCAGACAACCGTTGGGTAGCCACATTGATGCCGTTCCACTGGGTGTCACCTCCTGACTTTTCGATAATACCGATATGTACGAGTGGCTCTTCAGAGAACATACTCTTCACGAAGTAGGCATCGGGCTTGGGAAGCATGGTCATATCGAACACTCCCTTGTTCCATCCCTTCAGCGGCCAGCCCAAACTCTCGCCTAAGTAGTCGACAGCACCCCAGTAGGCAAGTCCTATCACCTTGTCGAGTTCCATCTCGAAGAAGTTGGGTCCCATGGCTTCTGTGCTCGCCTCGCTCTGATAGAATATCTTTTCGGGATAGCGCTTCATGTCGCCGGGGAAGTACATATAACGGTAATTATACGAGTTGACCTCTGTGGCAACAGCCAGATCGGCAGGCAACGAGTCGGTATCGATATTGCGATAACGCGGATGCATCGCCACCGTGGTGAGACGGGTATGGTCGTAGCGATGCAGCAGTTGGCGCATCAGTCGGTAGAGGGTTACTCCCCAGTCGTTGAAGGGCATGTCGGCATGATGCTGCAGCTCGTTGCCTAAGCTCCAGAGGACGACGCAGGGATGATTGCGGTCGCGCTTCACCCACTCGGGTATGTTCTTCTGCCACAGGCTCAGGAAGTCTCCCCTGCCTCCTGTGAATTGGGAGTTCCATTTATCATACAGCTCGTCGACCACCAAGATGCCATACTGGTCGCACAGGCGCAACAGGTCCTCGCTGTAAGGATTATGGGATGTACGAATATGATTGAAGCCAAAGCGCTTCATGGTGAGTATCTGTTGCTCGATGGCACGAGGATAGGCTGCAGCACCAAGAGCTCCCAAGGTGTGATGATTGGCGTAACCCTTGAGCAACACTTTCTGTCCGTTGAGCAGGAGTCCGTGCTGGGGCGACAGTTCTATGGTACGCATGCCGAAGTGCTCGCGTGTTTTGTCAGCCACTCTTCCTTCCTTGTCGTAGAGCGTCACCTCGGCAGTATAGAGATAAGGACGGTCGCACGACCACAGCTGGGCACCCTCCAGCGTGATGGCAGGCAGTTCATATTCGCGGTCGCGCCACTTGGCATTGAAAGGCATGTCGGTTTTCTGCTGCGCCACTACTCTGCCTGTCATGTCGAGGATTTTCACCTCTATGGGCATCGCGCCATGATTCTCACCTTTCTGTTTCTTCTGGCGGTTCACGATCTCTGCCTTGATGTTCACCTCGCGGTTGTTGCGAGTGGTGATATAGAGTGGATGGCGAGGGAAATAGAGTTGGTCGTTGGTGATGATAAGACGAACATCACGGAAGAGTCCGCCACCCGTATACCATCGCGAGTTATTGGCAGCACGCGTATCAGTCCTCACTGCTATCTCGTTCTTCTCGCCGTAACGGAGCAACTGGCTCACGTCGATATCGAATCCCAAATAGCCATAGTCGGTTGCCGCCACATGCTGTCCGTTCACATAGACATCGCCCACAAGCATCATGCCTCCGAAGTCGAGCATCACCCGTCTTCCCTTCCATTCTTTCTGGGGTGTCAGTTCGTATCGATACCAGCCAATGCCCATCTCCTTGAACCCTCTTGCGCTAAGACGGCTTTTCACATTATTGGCAGCATCCTTGCTGTTGGCACGTTCGTCTGCCCCCGGTGCCACCCAGGGCTGATAGAGTTGAAAGTCGTGAGGCAGGTTGACGACCTCGCATCCCTGCATAGCTTCATCCAAAAGACTGTGATTCTGAATATTGCCAGATGGCAGGCTGATACCTTTTATATCGCCGCGATGGAACTGCCATCCCCAATTGATATCTATCGTATCTCGCACGGAAGCCTGTGCTGCCGTACTGCTCATCATAGCCCAGCCTGCCATGAGCAGCATGAGCCAAAAGTTCTTGTTGATTTTCATCCTTGTAGTTGATTAGTTTTTAATAATAGCACACAAATATACTAAATTACTATCATATAATGCAACTTTCGCATACGGGGAGTGAAGAGATGTTGGGGAAAATTAAGAAAAGTTGGGGGAAATTAAGAGAAGTTATGGGATAATTCCTACATCTTATACAAGAAGATGCAATAGGCTTCAACAGCTTACGAAGCCGCTTTCATTGCTCTACGAAATAGGCTTCATTGACCATCGAAGCCGCTTTCATATTTCGAGGCTTTTCTATTGACAATCTCTTCTATGACAAAAAAACTTAAAAGGAGAAAACTTGAAATAGCAGTCATCCACGTCTGCGCAAAATATGCTTTATCGCTAAAAATACAATAAAAAAGGCTATTGGCTATAACTTCTAACGACCGAAGGGAGTGATAACTTCTAAAACTTCTGAACTTACTAAAGTTCAGTAATAAGTAAAAGCCCCCGAAAGCATGAGTTTTCGAGGGCTCGATTGTGTGATAAGTAAACTCTAAGCCAATTGCAAAGAGCTAATTCTTTTGCCTATCTCCTGGACAGCCTGGTTGAAGATGTCTTTTTGCTCAGTGCTGAGCGTATAGACGTGTCCACGCACTTCAGAGCCGTTGAGACGCTGCGAGAGCCATGCGGCACTCTTGCCGAAGTAAACTTCTGCGATGTAGCGAAGAGGAAGAAGTTTATAATCCTCTGTCTCTATCTGCTTGCGCAACACCTCTACATTATCTTTTATTTGCTCCATCTTTTGACCAATGAAAGCCTTGGCTTCCTCTCTGTCTGCATCATTGGCATGAGTCTTGATGTAGCTTAGAATCTCTGCCTTTCGAGCCTCGCTCTTGGCATCCTCCCTGCCTGCAAGAGATGCGTATTCCTTGAGTAATTCTGTGTTATTCTCCATATCTTTTTGTTTTAAGCCCTCCCGAAAGATGGCACGGTTCATTACTTTTTGTTTCTTCTTTTAAGCAAAGCTGAAAGTTTGTCTAATCCTATATCCATATATTTCCAATATGTTTTATCATCAATATAGTAGGCTTCTCTCAGCTTGTTGTAATCACTTAGCAGCTTTTTCTGTAGTCTAATCTGCTTTTCTAATTCTTCATCTTCATTCATTGGCTTGAATTTAAACCAATACTATTGTTTACTTATCACGACGCAAAGATACATAAAATTCTTTTAATAACCATACATAACATAAAATATTTTTTATGTTTAACAAAGATTTCCTTTTCAGCGCAATCAAACGCGTTTTTGCAGGTGATCCGATAAAATTTAAATTTTATCTATCTATCATACAATATTGTTGCTTTTTAAAAACATTTATAGCTCATTTTCTATCTTTTCCCTTATTTCTTTTTGAGGTTTATACAAAATTGCTTATTTTTGCAAAAGAATTTAGGACTTAATTCAAACAAATAACTATGAAGTATATCAACTTTTTAGGAATCATCCTTATTACACTTATGAGTGTGATATCCCATACGGAATCTTTTGCTAAAGAACAAAACGAAGAAAACATTGATATAAAAATTAATGGTAAGAAATGCACTCAGATCAAAGATGGAGATTTAATTACATTATCATTACCTGGACACTATAAAACTGAAGACATAGAATCCATTAAATGGTATATTAATTTTAAACAAACAAATAATCAAGAATACAAATATCTTTTATCTGAGGAACTTTATTGCTCTTTTATTAACAAGCCCAAAATATTTCAGTGCTATTTTTCACACCCATACAACAGCGTTCTTAGAGGATTTGACTGGGGAAATTTAGAAAAAGAGGTATGTCCTAACGACTGTTATTTTTCATGTATATTTAGTACTTCAAATAAAGGAAAAAACAATATCAGCTATATTCGCTCAGAACCTATTGATTTTGAAGTTCTGCCATCTACTCCTGTTTTGACTTTGAATAAGACATGGACTCCAATAGAAGGACAGGACGATTATCCTCTGGCCAATGTTTCTATTGATGCAGAAAATTTTGAGCAAGGAGTCATTTTAGTAGAACAAAGTGAAGACCATTTACCTATATATACAGATACAATTTTTACGACAATACCTCAAGACGGCTTTACAGTCTATCCTGGAACATGGTATAATGGTATTTTTTGTTGGGTACGAAACCAATATGGACAAGCAATGAGTAATATTCTGAAACTCAATACCACAGATATTGCAAACAAAAACCATTTATCTGATTTTCTCATTGTAAATGGCCATCAAATAATTATAAATCCACCATATATGGTAACAATAAAAATCTATAATACCTGTGGAATATTGGAAAAGGAGGAATGTACCAACAACAAAATAAACATTTCTCTTTGTCGAGGATTACATCTAATAAAAATATCAGATAATAAAAATAACAATTTCAAGAACTACAAAATATTAATAAAATAAAGGAATTATTTCAACAAAAGGAATAAGAGAAGGTCTACATATTGTGACTGTCTTTTGTGGAAAATCTGAAATTTCAGAACTTAAATGGAATAATATCAAACAACAATGATAGACATCAAAGGAATAACAAAGAGCTTCGGCTCGCTGCAGGTGCTTAAAGGTATCGACCTGCATATCAATAAAGGTGAGGTGGTAAGCATCGTAGGCCCCAGTGGCGCAGGCAAGACCACCCTGCTACAGATCATTGGCACACTCGACCGTCCTGATGAGGGAAGCATAGTGGTAGACGGTATTGACGTGAGCAAACTGTCACAGCGGAAGTTGAGCGACTTCCGTAACAAACACATCGGTTTCGTATTCCAGTTTCATCAGTTACTGCCGGAGTTTACCGCTCTCGAAAACATCATGATTCCTGCTTTCATTGCAGGCAAAAGCCGCAAGGAAGCCAAGGCAAGGGCTGAAGAACTGCTCGACTTTATGGGGCTGAGCGAAAGAGCTCATCACAAACCAGCAGAACTGTCGGGAGGTGAGAAGCAACGCGTGGCTGTGGCAAGAGCTTTGGTAAATAATCCTGCTGTAATTCTTGCCGATGAGCCTTCGGGCAGCCTCGACTCACACAACAAGGCAGAACTGCATCAGCTCTTCTTCGATCTGCGCGACAAGTTCGGACAAACCTTTGTCATTGTCACACACGACGAGGGACTTGCCTCGATTACCGACCGAACCATACACCTGAAAGACGGTATGGTAGAAAAGAACGAAGACGTGAAGAGCGAAACCGTAGAGAACGAAGACGTGAAGAGCGAAGAATAAAGACAACCTACAGAAAAACAAAGAACACATATATGAGCAACAAGATAAAATTAGGCGATTTCAACAGCCTGAGAGTGGTGAAAAGAGTAGACTTCGGCATTTACCTTGACGGAGGTGAAGAAGGAGAAATCCTTCTTCCTACCCGTTACGTACCCGAAGAGGTGAGCATTGGCGACGAGCTTGAGGTGTTTATCTACCTCGACCAAGACGAGCGACTCATCGCTACCACCGAGAAGCCACTTGCCAAAGTGGGCGACTTCGCCTACCTCGAAGTGAAATGGGTGAACGAATATGGCGCTTTCTTGGGATGGGGACTGATGAAAGACCTCTTCTGTCCCTTCCGTGAGCAGAAGAAGCGCATGGTTTTGGGCCAGTCATACATCGTTCACGTACATATTGACGAGGAGAGCTATCGCATCGTAGCATCTGCCAAGGTGGAGCGATACCTGTCGGAGGAACATCCTCACTATCGTCATGGCGACGAAGTGGACTTGCTGATCTGGCAGAAGACAGACCTCGGCTTCAAGGTCATCATCGACAACCAGTACCCTGGTCTGCTCTATCAGGACCAGATATTCCAGTACATTCATACTGGCGACAGAATGAAAGGCTATATCGGAAGAGTGCGCCCTGACGGAAAGATTGATGTGAGTCTGCAGAAAACAGGACAACAGCAAACTGCCGACTTTGCCGAAACACTCTACCAGTATCTGCTCGATAACGATGGTGTCTGCGACTTAGGCGACAAGAGCGAGGCAGACGATATCTACGAACGCTTCCATGTCAGCAAAAAGGTATTCAAGCGTGCCATTGGCGACCTCTACAAGAAACGACTCATCACCGTGAGTCCCATGAGTATCAGACTTTTAAAGGTAAAAGGGTAAAAAGGTAAAAAGGTAAAAGGGTAAAAAGGTAAAAAGGTAAAAACGCCCTAAAAATGACAACCCACTTGTTTTGGATTTCCAAGACAAGTGGGTTGATATTTTTAAAGAAGCAACTATGCTACTCCACTTTCTTCAATGCTCTCATGGCATTGAGGACAGCAAGAACAGTTACGCCGACATCGGCGAAGACAGCCATCCACATGGTACCTAAACCCACGGTGGCAAGCAACAGGACTGCCACTTTGACTCCTATGGCAAAGGCCACATTCTGATGGGCAATGCGGATGGTGCGACGGGCAATGTGAACAGCAAGAGGAACCTTTCGAGGCTCATCGTCCATCAACACCACATCAGCAGCCTCGATGGCAGCATCACATCCCAAGGCACCCATGGCTATTCCTACATCTGCCCTCTTCAATACGGGCGCATCGTTGATGCCATCACCTACATAAGCCAAAGTCCTGCCTGCAGGCTTCTGTTTCAGTAGTTGTTCTACATGAACCAACTTATCGGCAGGCATCAGTTCGGCTTTATATTCATCGAGACCCAACTGACGGGCTATGCGATCGCCCACTTCCTGACGGTCGCCTGTAAGCATCACCGTCTTAACGACACCCTCACGGCGCAACTGAGCTATAGCCTCGGCACTGCTCTCTTTTACACGATCGCCTACCACAACAGGCGCACCCTCATCGGCTTGTACCAACACCTCGCCATGAGTCAGCGTTCCAGTCTTATCGAACACCACTACGCCCACCTTGGCAAGGGCATCCATATAACTGCTTCCCTTGATGAGAATACCTGCGCGAGAGGCTCCGCCAATGCCACCGAAGAAAGTGAGCGGCACACTGATAACCAAGGCACAAGGACAGGATACCACAAGGAAGATAAGCGCACGGTTGAGCCATAGAGGCAACAGTTGCATAAAACTGCCCTCACCAAAGAGCTGCACACCCAAGCCCAAAGCGCCCAAGAGAGGCGGGACAATAGCCAAGACCAAGGCTGCCAGCACAACTACAGGAGTATAAACGCGGGCAAAGCGGGTGATGAAAGACTCACTGCGCGACTTGCTTGCACCGGCCCCCTCTACCAAGGCTATGATGCGAGAGGCTGTACTCTCACCAAAAGTCTTGGTGGTCTGCAAACGCAGTTCTCCCTTCACATTGATGCTGCCCGAATAAACCTCATCGCCCTCTTTTACCTCACGAGGTACACTCTCGCCCGTAAGGACAGAAGTGTCAAGAAGCGCAGAACCACTGACGACATTACCGTCAAGAGGCACTTTCTCTCCTCGTTTTACCAGAACCGTCTCACCGATTTGTACCGTTTCGGGGGCTACAGTCTCTACCTCTTCTCCATGACAGACGTGAGCCACATCAGGACGGATGGTCATCAGATGTGAGATACTGTCGTGACTCTTTCCCTCAGCATAGCCTTCGAAGAGTTCACCCACCTGGAAGAAAAGCATGACGAAAACAGCCTCAGCAAACTCAGTCTCCTCGCCCGGAAAGAAACCGATGCACAAGGCTCCTACGGTGGCAATGGTCATCAGGAAATGCTCATTGAACACATCGCCATGAGCAATACCCTCGGCAGCCTCGCCCAAGGTGTCATGACCTATCAGTAGATAGGGAACAAGATAAACCAGGAGCAACTGCCAGGTGGAAAGCGCGCATGTCTTCTCGACGAAGTAAGCTCCTATAAGCAATAATACAGTGACCGAGATGAGCAGAAGGCGCTTGCCAAGGCTTCCATGCTCGTCATGATGCTCGTGATGATGCTCACAGCCACAACCATGAGAACCTTGAGCACAACCACATTCGTGATGATAATGATCTTGTTGATTTGATTCCATATTGATAAGATACTTTAGTTATATTATATTTCTGTTCTTTTTCGGATGCAAAAATACAAAAAGGCTTCTGCAACCTGGTTGCAAAAGCCTTTTCTATGTAAAATATCTTCTATTGAACTTGCGAAAGTTGATCCTTATATATATAATAAGGTGTCAGTCTATCTTTCGAGCATCAATACCACTGCACGGCATTGGAATAACCGCTTCGCTTATCGTACTTCAAAGCATCTGTAAGCGTAGAAGCGTTACAACGGAACGTGAAGTTATAGCTGGTATAAGGAGCCAGCACCACCGAACAACTCATATTGAAACAATGGAGGTCGCGCTGCAGCGAAGCAGTTGTCATACTCATGGCCTTGTTCTCGAAGTCGTAGCCAGATGAGAAGCTGATGTTCCAGCCATCACTGATGCGCACGTTACCACTGAAGTTGAGAGTCTGGGTAAACTTGTATGGATAACGCATGGTGCTCTCGTTGAACTTTTCGCGGCGAGTATCCTCACGCATGGTGATACCGTAACCCACAGAAAGCGACCAAGGCATATTGAAAGCCATGTAACCGTCGTCATCGGTCTTGGCCTTTCCGCCCTTTTTCTTGGCTCCATGCTTTCCTGCCTCCATGTCATCGTCGATATTGGTTTCGATACTGGTATCTACACCCTCATCGTCATCCCTGTTGCGGGAGTTATCGCTGTCGCTGTCATCGCCTCCTCCGAATAGTTTCTTCAACTTTTCAGGCGTAAGCGTGAAAGAGAAGTTCTGCGACATACCCTGGAAACGTCCGAAACGTCCCTTGCCCCACTCAGTATGGGTTCCCACATAAGGATTTCCCTGTTCGTCGAGTTCATAGGCATAGGTGGCAAAGACAGCATGCATACTGTAAGTATAGTTTTTCCACCATTTCAGGCGCAAGTCGATACCGAGGTCACTCCATGGCCGCACCTTGGCTGCCGTATTGTAACTCATATTGATATCGAAAGCATCGATAAGACTTATCTTTTTAAATCCGGTGGAGTCCTTATCGCTCTTGACCTTCATCTCGAGGTTGTTGCCCAACGTGAAGGAAATGCTTCCCTGCTTACCCTTGCCCGGCACTCCAAAGAGCGAGTTTTGATAAGGCGAGTAGCTGACGAGCGATACATTTCCATTGGCATCCGTCTTCTGATAAGTATCCCAGTATCCATAGCGAGAAGCACCAAAGTCTGGCGCATAGCTGAAGCTTACAGTTGGCGAGAGCACGTGGCGTATGGCCTGTATCTTGTCACCGAAGAGCTTGCGGTTGGGCACCCAGAAACCATAAAGCTTGGTAGAGGCACTGATGCTCATGTTCCAGTTGTACACATTATGGAAACCATAGGTCGTATCAGCCACCTCGACCTGCTTCTGCTCGTCCCACGACTTCGTGACCTTATTAGTGTACATACGGTCGGTAAAGTTGAAGTTAGGACTGATGTTGATGTACTTGAAGAGTGTGAAGTTGGCACTTACCGGAATGCGATGTTCCCATCCGTTGCGCCAGTCTTTAATAAGATTGCTCTTGAAAAGCAGGTCTTCCTTAGTAGAGATGGAGTTGCTCACATGTCCTGTATAGCTCAGGGCTATCTTCTCATACCATCGCTCGTCACCCACCATCTTCTTGCGACGGAATGGATAGAAACGCGCAATGTTGATATTGAGGTCGGGCAGAGTGACTGCCAACGAAGAGTCGCGCATGTTCTGCGAGAGGTTGGTAGTTGCCGTCAGCGACATACCTATGCTCGAAAAGTTGGTGCTCCAGTTGACAGAAGAGGTTCTGGTACTCTGCGTCATCGACTGTGGATTATAGAGCGAGTTGAGATTGTTGCGCTCATAACTGGTAGAAGCAAAGTTGACGCTGGCAGAAAGCGAGCTGTAAGGATTGGCCTTGGAGTCTTGTCGATGGCTCCACTGCAACTTGAAACTCTCCTGCTCGGTAAAGTCGGGCATTCCCTTATCACCTGTCTTGGTATCCTGATAGCTGAAATAGAAGCTTCCCGAATACTTGTATCGCTTGCGATAGTTGCTGGCAGCCGAGAGACCCCAAGAACCCTTGGTGTAGATTTCGCCCAAGAGTTTCAAGTCCCATTTGTCGTTGATGGCAAAATAATATCCACCATCGCGCAAATAGAATCCTCGGTCGCTCTCATCGCCATAAGTAGGCATGATGAAACCGCTGCTATAGCTCTTGGTAAAGGGGAAGAAACCATAAGGAATGGCGAAAGGCATAGGCACATCACACACCACGAGGTAAGCCGGGCCAAAGACTACATCCTTGCCAGGACGCACCTTGGCACGCGAGAGCGAGATATAGAAATCAGGATGTGGGTCATCGCAGGTGGTGTAACGTCCATGCTGCAGATAGATCACTCCTGAAGAGTCGCGCTTGGAGCGCATACCCGACAGGAAACCGTCCTGCTGCTCGGTATATACATTATTAATAAGGGCTTTCTTGCTCTTGAAGTTGAACTTGATGGTATCGGTATCATACTCGTCGCTACCCATCTTGAATACAGGCTTTCCCTTTACACCACCTTCGGCAGTAGAGTCGGCCGTACCCATAGCCTTCACGTTACTCTTATCGATGTCCATCGAAATACGGTCGCTGGCAAGATCCATATTCTCATACTTCACCTGCGCAGAGCCATAAAGATGCGCCACCTTGTTCTTGGCATCGTAGACAAGCGAGTCGGAAGCCGAATAAGTGACAGGAGCATCTACTCCACCCGACTTCTTGCGGGCAATACTGTCGAGACGAATACTGTCGTCCACCACTTGGTTGTGCTTCCAGATAGCCTTTTGCAGAGAGTCCATGCGGGCAGTATCAGCCACCACATTGCCTGCTGAGTCGCGCAAGACAGAATCGACCACAGCCGTAGAGTCGGCGGCAGCCTTCTTCTTTTTCTTCTTGAAGAACGGCATGTTGGGACTTGCCATCATACAGATGAAGGCAAACAACAAAAGTGCTATGAAAGGATATTTTCTCATTTAGTTTGCAAAGTTAAGCATTTCTGCTTAGATTACACATCATGCTGACGTCTTTTTAGCTCATTCGAACATTTTTTCCCACTCCTTGAAGCGCAGGACACCCTCCTCGCCAAACTTGGCCAAGCTTTTCTCAGCCTGCTGGATGGTTTTCTCACGATCGAGATGAGTCTTGCTGAAGAACTTGTCAGCATAGCAGATCACCTTTTCCTCCATGGTTTCGGGAAGGAAATCCTGATGAGGCAAAGGCAGATTCTGACTCTCTATCTGCTGGCATGTGATGCCTGCTCCCGTATGGCGCTCGCACACTCGTGCATGGCGCTCGAAGCCTTCACGACGCATCAGTTCGGCACCCAGACGACCATGACAGATGTAGGGTTGACTGCCAAAACACATGATACCAGGAGCATCGGTAAGATAGATTCCGATGTCGTGAAGCATGGCTGCCTCTTCCACAAACTGAGCATCAAGATGCAGTTCGGGATGAGACGAAACAATCTGTAGCGCTCTTCGCGCTACAGATTGACTATGGGTAATGAGGATATGACGAAGCTCATCATCCTCAGGATAATACTTATCAATAATAGCTTGATAATTCATCTATTTAATGTTTAGTTTGTAATGTCCAGTGTTTAATTAGGCTCACGCCACGATACTTGCAAAGTAAACATTAAACACTGAACATTCAACATTATTCAGCCTCTCGCTCAATGTAGGCGATCACATCGCCCTTGCGAATCTTGCTGCCCTGCTTGGCATTGATTTCTACAAGCTTTCCGCCAAGAGCTGCGGGAACGGTCTCGAACTCGCCCCATGGAGCCAGGATGTAGCAGAAGGCATCACCTTCCTTATATTCCTTGCCGATGAATGGCTCTACGGCTGGCTGGCACTCGCCCTCGCCCTGGAACTCCCAGAAAATCTGACCGGCAACAGGTGCTACGATGGCATCAGCCTTGGCATGCTTGAACTCTGCCAACTGGGCAGGAGTCAATGTTGAGCCAAGCTTGGCATCCTTAGCCTTCTGCAGGTCTGCCAAGAAGTTCTTCTTAGCCTGACCGCTCTTGTAATTGCGATACTGCTCTGGGTGCATGGCAAGTTCGAAGAGTTCCTCGTCGTCCTGACCGTACTCCCAACCATTCTCGTCCATCTCCTTCTTGAAGTCGTCGAGGGCGTTGGTGAGCAATGTATGAGCATCTACATCTGTAAACTCGCGGCCCTGCTTCTTGGCAAGTTCTACGAGTTCAGGATCGATAGTTCCAGGAATCTTACCACTCTTACCGAGAATCATACC
>OIXL01000863.1_pt1 | contig 13220 bp, 13 predicted proteins | sample 1587761 | NCBI WGS metagenome assembly OIXL01 (sample SAMN03283246) | human gut metagenome | biome: human-associated habitat; material: feces | host: Homo sapiens | place: Peru | collected 2012 | reverse complement strand
AAACGGCGCGTGAAAATAGGTAGTCGCCGACTTGAACAGAAAGCTCTGAGAGAAATCTCAGGGCTTTTTTGTTGCGTCTGGGGATGCCGGAATGCCAAACATCAAACAAAACCTTGACTCTATAACCGTTGTAGGGTTTACGATCTGTGACGGAAAGGAGCGTCCGCCAGCTGGAGCAGGACCAGAAGGTTCCCCTGAGCTACATTGGCAAGGTGGGGGTGGGCATCCCGGTGCGCAACGGCGGCCACGTTCTGGGTGAGTGTGTGGGCAACGCTTCCAGCGACGGCATGAAGCTGAAATAAATCCTGTTTGCAGAAAAAGGCGCTTTCGTCTCGTTCTATGAGATGAAAGTGCTTTCTTATTCTGCAAAAAAGGATGCGAACAAGATGAAAACAAAATCAAACCGCCGCGGCAGACGCCAACGCGGCTATCGGGGATTGCTTTGGGTGCTGGCGGCCGGCCTGCTGTTGTTCGGGCTGATCGCTCAGCAGAATATCCTGCTGGGTACGTCCAGCCGACACGCGCTGCTGATGGATGCCCGGACCGGGCAGGTCCTGGCCCGGAAGCGGTCTGGTGAGGAAGCCGCTCCGGCCTCCCTGACCAAGATGATGACGGTGCTGCTGGCAGCGGAAGCACTGCCGGACCTGGACACGCCGGTGACTCTGCCAGAGGACATTTTTCCCGCCCTGTACAAGGCAGACGCTTCCATGGCCGGGTTCCAGCCGGGCGAGACGGTCACGGTGCGGGATCTGCTGTACGGAGCCATGCTGCCTTCCGGCGCCGAGTGTTGTGAGGCGCTGGCCCGGCAGGTGAGCGGCAGCGAGGAGACCTTTGTGGCTCTGATGAACCGGAAAGCCGGGGAGCTGGGCATGAAACACACCCACTTTGCCAACTGCACCGGCCTGACCAGCCCGGAACACTATTCCAGTGCGGCAGATCTGGCCGTGCTGCTGCAGGCCGCACTGAACAACGAAACTTTCCGCACGGTGTTTACCACCGGGCAGTACACCAGCAGCGTCACAGCGCAGCACCCGAAGGGACTGTATATGGCCAGCACCCTGCTGAGCAGGCTGGACGGTGGAGAAGTGACAGGCGGGCAGATTCTGGGCGGCAAGACCGGCTACACGGATTCGGCCGGTCTGTGCCTTGCCAGCCTTGCTGTGGTGAACGGAAAGGAGTACATTCTGGTCACGCTGGGGGCGCCCGGAAACCACGCGACGGAGCAGACCAACATCATGGATGCTGTGCAGGTGTACCGCAGACTGGAAAAGAAAAAATGACTGTTTTGCGACAATTCTACCGCCAGTCGGTTGTGCGGGAATGTCCGGTCCGGTACAATGGAGCCATAAAAGAGCTGGTGGCTCACAAGGAGGACAAAACGATGTACGAACTGAACAAGACCGCTTTTGGCAGTTTTCTGGCACAGCTGCGCAGGGAGAAGGGCATGACCCAGAAGGAGCTTGCCGCCTGCCTGTATGTTTCGGATAAAGCCGTCAGCAAATGGGAGCGCGGCTTGAGCGTGCCGGATATCACCCTGCTGGTGCCGCTGGCCGAACAGCTGAATGTGACTGTGGCCGAGCTGTTACAGGGCTGCCGCGTGGAGGAGGAGCAGCGCTTTACCCGCGAGGAAACAGAGGAACTGATCCGCAAGGCGCTGACCTTCTCGGCCGAGCCGCCGGAGCGCCGCCAGGCCCGCACGCAGAAGTTTCTGCCGCTGTATGGGGTCAGCGTGGTGCTTGGCCTTGTAGAGACCGCAGTTGTCTGGGCCGTGGGGCTGGCCGGGACCGAGGGCGCAATGATGCTACTGATTATAAACGTGATCTTCGGCATCGTATATGGGGCCTACACCTTGTTCTGGATGCCGGAAACATTGCCGCGCTATTATGACGAAAACCATGTCTGCAATTTTGCACAGGGAGCGTTCCACATGCATATTCCGGGTGTGTACTACAACAACCGCAACTGGCTCCATGTGCTCAAAGCAATGCGGGTGTGGTGCGTGGTAAGTATGCTCCTGACACCGCTCTGCACAGCAGCGGCGGTCGTGTTTGAACAGGCCACCGGATGGCAGGTGTGGGGTGCAGTGCTTATCGGATACATTGCATCGCTGTTTGGCGCAATCGTCATCCCGGCAAAGAAGTATCAATGACAGGATAGCGCAAGGGGAGCGGAAACGCTCCCTTTTGCTTTTGGCGGCAATGTGATACAATAGAGCCATTATCATTCAGGGAGAAGGAAATGTTTCATGCGTGACGATCACATTGACCTGTGCGGGCAGGTGGATTTTACCCGAACCGAAGCCATGCCGCTGCTGGAACGGCAGACGTGTTTTTCCTTTGCTTGTAACGGCTGCGGCGACTGCTGCCGCGGGCGGGAGGATATCGTGCTGTCCGGCTTTGACCTGTGGCGCATTGCAGCCCGGCTGCGCCTGCCGCCGAAAATCGTGGCCCGGGGCTACTGCCGGGCCAGCATCGGGCAGGTGAGCCATCTGCCGGTGCTGCGGCTGGCACCCGTGAAGGAAAACCGGAACAACTGTCCATTCCTGACGGAAAACCATTGCGCCATCCACGATGCCGAGCCGCTGGTGTGTGCACTGTATCCGCTGGCACAGGAGATCAGCCGGGGAGGGCAGGTGAGCTATTTTCTGCAGCCCACCGACTGCGGCGGGCAGATCATTGAAGCGCGGGTGGAAGATTATCTTGCCCGCTACGATGTGCCTGCCCGGGAATCGACCGATGTGCGCTGGGCGCTGGCCTGCATGGAACTGGAAGATACCGTGGAGCAGCTGGAAGCCCGGCTCAGCCCGGTGCTGGTGCGCAGGCTGCAGGAAAAACTCTGGCAGGCGCTGTATTACGGCTACGATTTTGAAAAAGAATTTCTCCCGCAGCTGGAGCAGAATCTGCAGCGGCTGGCGGGCGAATGCCGGAAACTGACGGCATATCAGGAAAAACTCAACAATCGATCAAAATAATCGATTGATATCTTTAGCATAATCGATAATAAAGGCCGTTTCTGGAGGGAAAGCGGTTGTTTTACAGCGAAAACCGTGATATACTTCATGAGTGTAAAGCGAAACTGCAATGGTTTCGCATACAAACATTGCTTTCCGGCGCGGCACCTGTAGGCTGCGCAGGCAAAGAGATAGAGGAGATAGATCACTATGCGTAAAATTACTCGTCGTTCCTTCCTGGCTGCTGCCGCTGCCTGCGGCGCAGCTGCTGCCCTGACTGCCTGCGGCGGTTCTTCTGCATCTTCTGCAGCAGCTTCCTCCACCGCTTCCTCTGCTGCAGCTTCTGCTGCCGGTTCCGCAGCCAGTGGCGAGAGCTACACCGTCGGTATCTGCCAGCTGGTGCAGCATGCCGCTCTGGATGCAGCAACCCAGGGCTTTGAGGATGCTCTGACTGCTGCTTTCGGCGAGAATGTTACTTTTGATTTCCAGAACGCTCAGGGCGATTCCGCAACCTGCGCTACCATCGCCAACGGCTTTGTTTCTTCCGGCGTGGATCTGATCATGGCCAACGCTACCCCCGCTCTGCAGGCCGCACAGGCTGCTACCAACACCATCCCGGTGCTGGGCACCTCTGTTACCGAGTACGGTGTGGCTCTGGGCCTGACCGATTTTGACGGCACCGTAGGCGGCAACATTTCCGGCACCTCCGATCTGGCTCCGCTGGATCAGCAGGCTGATATGATCGTGGAGTGGATGCCCGACGCAAAGAAGGTCGGCCTGCTGTACTGCTCCGCTGAGGCAAACAGCCAGTATCAGGTGGACGAAGTCCAGAAGTATCTGGAAGAGAAGGGCATCACTGCTACCCAGTATGCCTTCTCTGACTCCAACGACCTGTCCTCCGTCTGCCAGAAGGCTGCCGATGAGAACGACGCCCTGTATGTTCCCACCGACAACACCGTTGCTGCCAACACCGGCATCGTGGACGGCATCTGCCGCCCGGCCAAGAAGCCCGTGTTCGCCGGCGAAGAGGGCATCTGCGCCGGCTGCGGCGTGGCTACCCTGTCCATCAGCTACTACGATCTGGGCTACACCACCGGCGAGATGGCCGTGAAGATCCTGAACGGTGAGGCCGATATCTCCACCCTGCCCATCGAGTACACCGACGTGACCAAGAAGTACAACAAGGCCGTCTGCGATGATCTGGGCCTGACCGTTCCCGAAGGCTACGAGGAGATCGAAGCTTAAATTTCCGGGAAATCAAACATAAAAATCAGCGGAGAAGGGAAGTTTTATGCTCTTCTCCGCTTTCCCGTATCAAACGGGGAATAAAAAAGTGTAAATTTAGGAGGGTTCATTTTGGACATCATTGCAAGACTGGCAAACCTGCCGGGCGCTCTGCCGGGTGCCTGTGCTCAGGGCCTGATCTGGGGCATCATGGCCATCGGCGTTTATCTGACCTACCGTATTCTGGATGTGGCCGACCTGACCGTGGACGGCTCCTTCGGCACCGGCGGCGCGGTGTGCGTCATGTGCCTACTGTCTGGCCAGAACGTCTGGGTCTCGCTGCTGGTGGCGCTGGCCGCCGGACTGCTGGCGGGTTTTGTTACCGGCATCCTGCACACCTTTATGGGGATCCCGGCCATTCTGGCCGGTATCCTGACCCAGCTGGCGCTGTATTCCATCAACCTGAAGATCATGGGCAAGGCAAACCAGTCCATCAACGTGGATAAGTATGGCCTGCTCATCTCCCTGCGCTGGGTCAAGGAGTTTGCAGTCCGCAACCCCATCGTGATGGTCATCATCGTCACGGCAGTGCTCATCGGGGTACTGTACTGGTTCTTCGGCACCGAGCTGGGCTGCTCCATCCGCGCCACCGGCTCCAACCCCGCTATGTCCCGTGCACAGGGCATCAACACCAACTTCAACATCGTGCTGGGTGTGGCCGTGTCCAACGGTCTGGTGGCTCTGTCCGGTGCACTGCTGAGCCAGTATCAGGGCTTTGCGGATGTCGGCATGGGCCGCGGCGCCATCGTCATCGGTCTGGCCGCTGTCATCATCGGCGAGGCCGTATTCGGCCGCATCTTCCAGAACTTCGCCCTCAAGCTCGTGTCCGTTTCGCTGGGTGCGATCATCTACTACATCGTCATCCAGCTGGTGCTGACCCTCGGCTTTGACGCAAACCTCCTCAAGCTGCTCAGTGCTTCGGTCGTGGCCGTGTTCCTCGCGGTGCCGTATTGGAAGGGCAAGTATTTTGCCAAGCCCACCGCTAAGAAGAAGGAGGGTGCAAAAAATGCTTGAGATCCAGAACGTATCCAAGACCTTCAACGCCGGTACCGTCAACGAGAAGACCGCGCTGAACGGTCTGAACCTGAAGCTGAACGAGGGGGACTTCGTCACCGTCATCGGCGGCAACGGCGCGGGTAAGTCCACCATGCTGAACGCGGTGGCCGGTGTCTGGCCCGTGGACGAGGGCAAGATCCTCATCGACGGCGTGGACGTCACCCGCCTGGGCGAACACCAGCGCGCGGCCTACATCGGCCGTGTGTTCCAGGACCCCATGACCGGCACCGCTGCCACCATGCAGATCGAGGAAAATCTGGCGCTGGCAGCCCGGCGCGGTAAGCGCCGCACCCTGCGCATCGGCATCACCAAAGCGGAGCGGGAACAGTACCGTGAGCTGCTCAAGACGCTGGATCTGGGCCTGGAAGATCGTCTGACGGCCCGCGTGGGTCTGCTGTCCGGCGGTCAGCGTCAGGCGCTGACCCTGCTGATGGCCACTATGAACAAGCCGAAACTCCTGCTGCTGGACGAGCACACCGCTGCGCTGGATCCCAAGACCGCGCTGAAGGTGCTGACCCTTTCGGCCAAGATCGTGGAGGAAAACCACCTGACCACCATGATGATCACCCACAACATGAAGGATGCCATCAAGTACGGCAACCGCCTGATCATGATGCATGAGGGTCACATCATCTACGATGTGGCGGGCGAAGAAAAGAAGAACCTGCATGTATCCGATCTGCTGGCCAAGTTCCAGATCGCAAGCGGCGGCGAGTTTGCAAACGACCGCATGATCCTGTCCTGATAAAACAACGGAACGAAACCGAGCCTGTCCCTTGGAAAAGGAACAGGCTCGGTTTTTGCTTATTACGGATACAGACCGCAGGTCTTACAGATCCCATTCCGGCCGGCGTGTCGAACACCTTGAAGCCGTCATCCGAAGGGGGATAGTACCGTGTAATGAACATGTGATACGCTGACGGCTTTTGGTTTATCTCAGAGCGATGGTGAACCAACGAAAGTATGTTTCCAACCGACAGAGTTATGCCTACATCCGGCGCACCAGCGACCGGCTGTGCAAGGAACACGGCCTGTCCGTGGTAATGCCCGGCCAAGACAGGGGCAAAAGCTATGCCGAGTGGGACGCGCACCGAAAAGGCACGAGCTGGAAGGCGAAGCTGAAAGCTGTCATAGATACCACCATCCCGCAGGCCAAGGATTTTGACGATTTTCTGCGGCTCCTGCAGGAGCAAAGCTATGAGATCAAGAGGGGCAAGTATGTGTCGTTCTGTGCGCCCGGACAGGAACGGTTCACCCGCTGCAAAACGCTGGGCGAAGCCTACACCGAGGAAGTTATCACCGAGCGCATCAAAGGGCGGTTTGCGGAGCGGAAGCCCAAAGAAAACCGCAAAATTTCGCTGCGGATTGATTTGGAGAACAGCATCAAGGCCCAGCAGTCCGCAGGGTATGAGAAGTGGGCAAAACTCCACAATCTGAAACAGGCTGCCCGGACGCTGAACTTCCTGACAGAGCATGAAATCGACAGCTACCCGGATTTGGAAAGCCGGGTGGCCGAGATCACCGCCGCCAGCACCGAAGCTGCCGCCGCATTGAAAGCAGCAGAGCGCCAACTTGCTGAAATGGCCGTGCTGATAAAGGATGTCGCAACCTATAAAGAACTGCGTCCACTGGTGCAGGAATATCAGCGAGCTGCTGACAAAAAGCAGTTCCGACGCAGGCACGAATGCACCTTGATTCTCTATGAGGCCGCAGCCAAGGCCCTGAAAGAGCAGGGCTTTCAAAAGCTGCCCGACCTCTACGCCCTGAAAGACGAGTATAAGCTATTGGCCGAGCAGAAAGACCATCTGCAGCGGCAGTACACCGAAGCCAAACGCCAGATGCAGGAATATGACATCATCAAGCAGAATGTGGACGGTGTTCTGTTCCCGAATCACAGGCAAGAGAGGGATAAGACCCTGTGAGCATTACTTGACAACGACACATTACTTTTAACTAAAATAATGTGTCGTTGTCAATTCACTGTTGACGAACACACATTATTTCTATATAATATAATGTGTGAATGTCAAGTGAGGTGATAGCATGAACAACATGGGCAAAGTAGAAAAAATAGTGCAGTCTGCCCCCAATGGCATCATTACGGCCGCACAGTTGACGAAAGCCGGCTTGCATCGGGGCTATCTGCATGATTTTGTCGAGAGCGGGGAACTATACCGTTTCGGGCGCGGCCTGTATGTACAGAGCAGTGCATGGGAAGATGATTTTTACCTGTTGCAGCGGAAGTATAGTCGCGGCATCTATTCACATGATACTGCTCTCTATCTGCTGGGCTATTCTGACCGCACTCCGGCAAGGTACACGATGACCTTTCCCAAGGGTTACAACGCACTGTCTTTGAAGCAGGAAGATTTGATCGTCAAGCGTGCCATTCCAGAAAATTATGACTTTGGTATTATTGAAATCCAATCACCATCCGGCAATCCCATTCGTGTTTACGATTTGGAACGGACGCTGTGCGACATCCTGCGCGGCAGCGGGAGCGATATTCAAATTGTTGGTGCAGCCATGAAGCGTTACGCCGCATCCAAAGACAAAGACATTCACAAATTGGTGCAGTACGCAGAACGACTTCGTGTGAAGCCAAAGGTTCTGCGCTACATGGAGATTTTATTATGATTACAAAAAATCCGATGTAGTTAAAAGCCTATATTAAAAAGAAAGCAGCCGAGAAGCATATTTCCGCGCAACTCGTGATGCAGAACTATATGCTGGAAAGCATTTCGCTTTCACCGTATAAGCATAACTTTATCATCAAAGGCGGCTTTCTGGTGTCGGCTATCGTTGGTCTGGACACACGGGCCACTATGGATTTGGACACGACCATCAAGGGCTTTACGCTGACCCATGAAGCCATCCTTTCCATTTTCAAAGATGTGTGTGCAGTCCAGATTGACGATGATGTACAGTTTGAAGTTGTGGGCGTTGCGGACATCCGGGAAACAGACGATTACCCCGGAATCCGGGTATCGCTGAAAGCCAACTACCCACCGATCAGCGTTCCGCTGACGGTGGATGTCACCACTGGCGATATGATAACGCCCCGCGAGATCGAGTACACCTTTTCAATGCTGTTCGATGACCGCACAATCAGCGTTCTGGCCTACAATCTCGAAACAGTTCTGGCCGAAAAGCTGGAAACCGTACTGTCCCGCAATATTGCAAACACCCGTCCGAGAGATTACTATGACATCTATATTCTATATGCCCTGCGCGGAGCCGAGTGCGATAAGGCAACGCTGCGGCGGGCACTGGAACGGACAACGGAAAAACGCGGCAGTTCTAAAATCTTAACGCAGTACCCGGAGATTATGCAGGAAATCCGGGATAGCGATACACTCCGCAGACAGTGGAACAAGTATGGCATGGAATATGACTATGCAAAGGATATTTCTTTTGATGATACCTGCAATGCGATTCAAAAAATCATGGATGAGCTCCTAATATAAGGAGAATAATGTTTTATGAAGTTCGTATCGCACAAAATATTTGAATCTGAATGTATGATAGTCCGAATCGATTTTCTGTTTTGGAGGATATATGTGTAAGTGCATTTATTGTAATTCAACTGATTTGACCATATCAGATATTATTTCATGTGCTTTAACAGGAAAGAAGCTTACTCGAAGATTTGTGTGCAGAGAGCATAACGCTTTTACAAATAATAATTTTGAGAAAAAAGCTATAAAAAACTTGGCCTTTTTTAGAAACGCACTGGGTTTAACAGATCGCAGTGGAAACATAGTCAAGTACGAAGCGGATATAATTATAGATGGTATTGTACTTCCAAACGTCAAAATCACAGATAGAAGTGCTTTTTATGAAAACCGAAAGATTTTGTATCATTCAGAAATTGATGGAAAGGAGTTTCTTGTTGGAAGTCTTGACCAATTAAGGAAGAAAAGAGATATTGAAGAAGATAGAATCAAAATACTGGACACGTCTGATGCGTCTTTGAACGTTACTTTTTCACTCGAAAAATTATTTGCATCGAACGAAATGCTCTGTACAATAGCTAAAATAGCGTATGAATGGTATTGCTATATCAATGGAATAGATTTTTATAATTCCGAAAGATTCAAAGATATTGTTGAAGCAATTTTGCTTAAAAAACCAATTGAAGACTTTGTTTTCATTGTTACAGACGCAATTCTCGTTGATATTCTTAACAGAAAATGTCGTTCAGGTTGGCATGCATTGCACTACTATGCAGATGATGATGGGAATGATTACGTTGTATATGATTTTTGGGGAGTGGTCGTTTACAAAATAAAAATTGGAAAATCCGTAAATCCTAATATATCGGATATCCATAAATACAAGGTATATTTATATGGAGTTGATGGAGAATATGACACCGATGCTTTTGGGGCATATGGAGCAAGAAGAGTTCTATGTTTACCAGCAAAACAAGCTATCAACACTTTTTTTGGCTATTTTCAAGAGAGAATGAAAGAATTCATTTTTACAAAGGATGTTACGTTAATAAAAACAAAAGCTATGGCGGATGAATTAGAACTAGCATTAAATTTGTACAAGACACCTCCACACGATTTTTTGCGAGTAATTGCTTATGGAGATTCTGACCGTATATTTATTTTACGGTTTCTTAACGAGCTAAAAAATGATATTGCAAATTACAACTTATCAAAGTCTTTTGTAGAAAACATAGAAGTGATTTTCGGCCAAGAAAATCCAATTTTTCATGAATCATCTGTTGAGAATACAAAATATATTAGGTCGCTTGAATCTCTGCATGAACAAGGTACTCTCACAAAATATATTGAAAATGAACTCCTCGTTTTTAATCAAATCCAGCAATAAAATAGCCGGACACGGCAGCCACAAGGTCACCGTGTCCGGCTATTTCTGTATTGACAATAACACATTACTTTTGCTGGAAATAATGTGTCATTGTCGTGTTGACGGTATTACTCACTTGTAAAATTGAACCCCTGTCCGCCAAAGTTCGCATTGGTCATAGCGTTTCCACATCGCAAACGGAAAGCTAAGGCGTTATAAGAATAGTAATATCTATTGAATTGAGATGGTTTCTTTTTTTACTCATAATTTGATGAGCTTTTCCCACGCAATTGGTAATTTGTTTCTGGTTAAATCGGTAATTCTCAAAAATTCTTTGCAATCAATCAAATTAAATGCTGTTATTATGTCTTTAGATAATACTTTTCCAGCATAATCTTTTGCTGATTTTGAAAAATGATCGGCTGTGGAAACTATAATGCAACCATTAATATTATCTTCAATAATTGTTGCCCCTATAAGATCTCGTAATGTGCTTACACCTTCCGTAGCATTTGGTGACTCTCTTCGTTTAATGGAGAGTAAAAATTGTTGTCCATGAACAATCGCTCATTTCTTGTTTGCAGTTTGTTCAGCAGCTTTTTGGCATCCTCGCCGTAGGTGGCAAGGTCGCTGGGGAGGATATCCATGTCGTACCCGGAACGGACAGCCTTTTTCTGCTCCTGAATCTTCATGGCGTCAAGGTCTGTGATCTTCCGCTTGATGGTTTTGATGGCCTCGGTCTGGTCGATGGCCTGCACGTGGAGATTGACGAGAATGCCGCTTTCCGTTTTGAGAAAATCGGCCAGCATTTCATCCGAAAGTTCCGGCGCAAGGATTTGTAAAAAGCTCACAGCTCCATATTTGCCGCCCAGTCCAAAAGTCTTGGCCGTGCCGAAGCAGAGGGAGGACGGGGCCACAAAATCCTTAGTGGACAGGCCGGAGGGCGCCAGCCAGTCCCAGTCAAAGCGGAACGGTTCGCCGTCCGGGTGAAAGATGCCGTGCAGAACTTCCAAACGCTCCTGCCCGTCCATAACGTGTGCCACACAGCCCATGGTCTTGAAATAGCCTAGTAGGTCAAGGCCAATGCGCGTCAGCCGCGCCCGTGCCGTTTTCAGGCTGTCGGCCTCGATGGTGAACGTCAGATATTTGGTTTTGACAATACCGTTGTTGCCGCTGGCAAGCTGCTTTTGCAGGATGGCGGTGTACTCGGCGCGGATGTCGTCAAAATCATCCCCCTGCGGTGCGATCTCAAAACTTTTTGCGTACTGCACCGGGTCAACTTTGCGATTCAAAAACGAAAGCTGCACATGAATGGACGCATCCACATAGTTGTAGAGGTCACACAGGTGTTCAAAGATGGCGGTCCGTGTTTCCGGCTGGGCCAGCTGATAACTGATGTCCTCAAAGGCAATGCACTTGGAGAACGTGCGGCGGTCAATGCGGCACACACCGTCCGGGTAGATGGCCTCATACGGGATGGTGGCCTGTGCCGTGCGGGGCTTGCCGTCACCCTTGTACTTGCGGAGAACGGCATCAATTTCTTTTTTCTGGGTGCGGGTGAGCTTTTTGGGCTTTTCGGTTTCGCGGGGTATCGTTTTTCTGGACAATGGCCTTTACCTCCTGTTCCATTTGGTATTGCCGCACAAGGGCGGTGTAAGCATTGTTGGTCTGATAGGGCCTTTCCTTGGGACGGATAAAGCAGCACTGAATCATTTGCTGAATCACCACTTCAAGGGGCTGGCCGTGCCGCTCGAACAGAGCGAACAGCAGCCCCGGCAGCATGGCAAAAATCATCAGCAGGGCCGCTGCACTGTTGGAAAGATAGTTCCGGGCCAAAAAATAAAGCGGTCCGCCCGTGAGGAGCGCACCGCCGAAGCAGACCAGCTGCCGCTTGGTCAGCCCGAATAAGACTTTGGATTTTACATGGGTCAAATCTTTGGGAACGGTCACATACGCCATTCAAACGCTCCTTTCTCAATGGGCACCGAATACGGACTTGCTGATGCTGCCGGTCTTGAACAGACAGAAGCAGAGCAGAACGGTATAGCCCATACAGCCCCAGATGGCCCCGGCAATGTCCGCCGCGCCAGAAATGTTGCGTATCAGCACCGCATAGATGCCCACGACAATCATAATCAGGAACGCTTGGAAACCCAGTGCCAGCAAAGACTTCAAATAATTCTGCCCGGTGCTGCGCCACTCGCTGCTGCCCATAGTCGCCAGCGGGATAGGCCCCAGTGCGGTCACAACATAAATCTCGATCATGCGGCCGTAGGTCACAAGGAAGATGCAGATGGAAAGGATGTTCATGGTCAAGCCCACCACAAGGGTCTGGAACCACAGACTAAGCAGACTGCCAATGGTCATGCTTTCCAGCTGAAATTCCAGTCCGGGTATCAGGCGGTCAAAGTGGATGGACGTTTCGCCGATGATAACGCCGGAACTTTGGTTGACAACGCTCTGGGTGGCATCGAACACACCCATAACGATGTTCCATGTATTGCTGACAATGAGGATGGCAAAGGCAGACTTGAAAATCCAGCGGAAGAACATGGAGGTGTCAAAGTCGTGCATATTGTTCTTTTCGGTAATCATCTGGATAAGCTCATGGCACATCACAAGGGCAAGGATAGCCGCTGCAATGGGCAGCACCACCGTTTCGGAAAGACTGCGCAGCATATTGAAGATGCCGCTGTTCCATGCCTGCGGGGTGGAGCCGACATCCGAAGCGATTTCGCCCACTTTGGCGTTCACGTTATCGAACAGGCCGGAGAGGTTGCCCGTGATGCCATCTATCAAAATGCCTTTTATCCATTTCTCGATGATCTCACTAATCAAGCAAAGATACCTCCTTTCCCGCGCCCTCCCCATGTGTGAGGGAGAGCGCGGAGTAGGATTTTAAGTGTTAGTTGTTCGGAAAATTGTGGGCAGCGATGCAGGACTTAGCCCAGCAGCCCGGACAGCAGCGGGACAAGGGTCACGCCGATCAGGGCAACGCCGCCGCCCGTGACCAGCTGCTTCACACCCTGGCTCTTTACTGATGTGCGATAAAGAAGTAATAGAAGTGTAAAAAATTTTGCCGTTCCTATCCGGCACTTGCGCATTGTGT
>OIXL01000861.1_pt1 | contig 13232 bp, 12 predicted proteins | sample 1587761 | NCBI WGS metagenome assembly OIXL01 (sample SAMN03283246) | human gut metagenome | biome: human-associated habitat; material: feces | host: Homo sapiens | place: Peru | collected 2012 | reverse complement strand
AAAAAAGGACTTTTGATTCGCAAAAATCGAAAGTCCTTTTTTGTGTTCATGGAGCTATTATTTCACAGCCCCTTTTTATCTAATCCCTAATCCCTAGTCACCAGTCACTCAATATTCTGTACCTGCTCGCGAATCTTTTCCAGCTCGGTTTTTACCTGAATGACGGTATCAATGACTTCCGGATCGCTCGCCTTGGACGCTGTCGTATTGGCTTCCCGATTGATTTCCTGCAGCAGGAAATCGAGTTTACGTCCGATGGGCTCTTCGCTCTCGAGCATGGCATCGAACTGATCCAGATGGCTTGCCAAACGGACGACTTCTTCCGTGTAGTCCGTTTTTTCAGAGAAAAGAGCAACTTCTTCCAGAATACGGCCTTCATCGACCTCGAAGTTCATCTGTTCCAGGATCTTTTCCATGCGCTGGCGCAGGCGCTCCTCATAGGCTTTGGCGGCGAGATCCTGACGGGAGAGCAGGAAGGCGAGCTTTTCCCGCAGGAATGCCAGACGCTGTTTCAGGTCAAGTTTCAGGTTATGCCCTTCGCGCTGGCGCATTTCGATGAGCGAGCCAAGTGCCCCCTCCATCGCTGCCATCACTAGCGGTGCCATCTCTTCCTCGGACACATCCTCTTTTCTGACAGTGAGGAAAGGTTCCGGCAGAGAGAGCAGGTCAGAGACATGCACTTTCCCTTTCTTCACGCCTTTTCTTCCGCTGATATTAGCTAAAGCAGAAAGATAGGCAGAGAGCAGACCTTCATTCACTTCGACATGCGTCGCACTCGCGGAAGCGGCCGGCGTAAAAGTCAGAAAAATATTCAATTTCCCGCGCGAAAGTGTTTTCTTGGCCGCTACGCGGGCTATCTCTTCTAAGCTGCCGGAAAAATGGTCACTTCTGATATTGATTTCCAAAAACCGGCTGTTCACCGCTTTGATCTCTGCGGTCACGCAGCCGATCTCGCTTTCGCCGATCCCTCGGCCAAAACCAGTCATGCTGTTCATCATAGTTCTCCTTATGAAATAGTAAAGGAAACACGGATCCCGCGATGGAATCAGCGTTTCCCTTACATCGGATGCTTGGTCACGCATCCTTCTTATCCGAAATAATCTCCCTCAAAGACTTTGACAGCCGGCCCGGTCATGAAGACGTGGCTCTCCGGATTTCCATCCCACTCGATATGGAGCGTGCCGCCGTCGAGGTCGACATCCGCATAGTCTTTGGTACGGCCATTCAGAATCGCTGCGACGACCGTCGCACAGGTGCCGGTACCGCAGGCCATGGTGATCCCGGTGCCTCTTTCCCACACGCGCATGCGGAAATGGTGCTCGCCCAGCTGCTCTACAAATTCCGTATTCGTTTTTTTCGGGAAATGGGCATCGACTTCCAGATGCGGACCTTCCCCGGTGAGGTCGACGTCTTTGATATCGTCTACGAAGATGACACAGTGCGGATTTCCCATGGAAACGCAGGTGACGGTATAGGTCTTGCCATTCGCTTCATTGGTGAGCGGCTGTGCGATGACAGGCTCTTTGCCATAGCCTGTGACAGGGATCTCATCCGCCAGAAGATGCGGCCTTCCCATATCGACACGCACATTCCCGTCCTCGAGAATTTCCGGATAGAGGATGCCTGCTCCGGTTTCCACCGAAAAGCGCTTCTCTTTCACCAGCCCCAGCTCATACGCCCAGCGCGCCAGACAACGGATGCCATTCCCGCACATCTCGCCTTCCGAAGCGTCATTGTTGAACATGCGCATACGAATATCTGCCTTGTCCGAAGGCAAGAGGAAAATCACGCCATCAGATCCCACGCCGAAGTGGCGGTCACTGATAGCGACGATTTTGCGATATACATCATCAAAATTTTCTTCAAAGCCATTCACAAATACATAGTCATTGCCGCAGCCATGCCATTTGGTAAAGTGCATAGTAGTTTCATCCTTTCTATATGACAATCCAGGGAAACACGGATCAAATATCTTACTATCATTGTTATTTTACCATATTTCCCGCACGCTTTCACTTTCGTGATATACTTATAGAAGTATTTCATCGGCTTTGCGCTTGAGCAGGGAGTAGAAGTGACTGGTGACTAGTGACTAGTAGCTAGTAGCTAGGGATTAGGTTTGCGATATGAGAAAACCGCTAGTTTCAAATCTCCGCGGCGCTTCTATATTTTTTTGCGCCGCACCAGCACTCCTCACTCCTCATTCCTCACTCCTCATTCAAGCAGAGCTTTCATCCCCAATCAAGGAACGGCACGCCCCGTAGGCCCGAACCTTGTTCCCCATAATATTTTTCCCCCAAAAAGGAGTCCCTCATGCAAATTGACAGTGCCTCTTTATATCTTTTCGTCAAAGAGCTGCAAAAGCTCCTCATCCCTGCACAGGTACGGCAGATCCATCAGATCGATAACCGCATCATGGACATCGAGCTGTTCTGCCCGAATGCGAAGCCCGTCCATATGATCGCGAATACCCATACGCCGCCGGTCGTATACCTCACATCGAAGAGCAAGGTGCAAAACCAGTATACCCCGTCACAGACCTTCTGCATGACACTGCGTAAGCATCTGGAAGGAAGCCGTCTCTCTGAAGTACGGCAGATCGACATGGACCGCATCCTTGCCTTTTCCTTCGACCGCATCGAGGCTGCCGGAGAGATCGTCACCAAAACGCTCTGGGCTGAGCTTCTCCCCTCCTCGCCGAATCTGATCCTGACGGAAGGGGATACGATCATCGATGCCTGTCTGCGCGGCAGGAAGGGCGACCGTCTGCTCGTCCCCGGGGAAACGTACCATCTACCGACAAACAGCGCGCGTATGAATTTCATGCAGTTCTCCAAAGAGGAGCTGAAGAACATCTTAGACTACAGCAAGACGGGCGAAGCCACGATCGAAGAGTGGATTTTCCACACGTTCAATGGTTTCTCGCGTTTCCTTGTCGACGAGCTGGGGCATCGAAGCCAGATTTCTACGAGCGAACCCCTCTCCTCGCTCTCGGACGGGAAAAAGGATGCTTTGCTCACGGCGATGCTGTCCCTCAAAGAGGATATCATGGCCTCGGATGCCCTTCACATCTACCAGAATGCCAAGGGAAAGCCGATGGTCAGTCCGATCGCTCTGCCTTTCCTCGGCGAGGAAATCGAATGCACCCCCATCGTCCCGTGGCTCGAAAAGGAAGCTGAATCTTCCGGCGGCACCATGGCCGCGCAGCTCTCTGACTACCAGAAAAAGATCCACACCCTTATCAAAAGAGAGGAGCGAAAAATCCAGAAGATCGAAGGGGAAATGAAGGAAACGTCCAAAACGGAGCAATACAAGCTCTGGGGCAATCTGCTCGCGATCTACGCCTATGAAAAGATCCATGGCAGGAAAACACTCTCGGTCGAGAACCTTTTCAATGATCCCCCCACGAAAGAAACGATCCCTGTCGATCCGCTTCTTTCCGTCACTGCAAACAGCCAGCTCTATTTCAAAAAATACAATAAAATGAAAACGCGCCTCGTCATCGGGCGTGAAAAGCTGGATGAATGTCGTGAAAAAATCGGCTACTTGGAAGATGTGCTGTATTTTGCCACGGAGGTCAAAACCAAAAAGGATCTGGATGCTTTGAAAGAAGAGCTGAAAGATACCGGTATCGAGCGCATCGGCGGCCGGAAACAGAAACCTGTAAACCGCAAGCGTAAGAACGAACCTCTCCTGACCACGCTCACCATCGACGGCTTCCGCGTCCTCATAGGAAAGAACAATACCCAGAATGAATTCCTCACACTCAAAAAAGCGGCCAAGACGGATCTGTGGCTGCATGCACGGCAGATCCCCGGCTCGCATGTCGTCATCGAGACAGAAGGCATGACCGTCCCCCTCGCGACCATTGAAAAAGCCGCTGCCTTGGCCGCATGGAACAGCAAGGGCAAAGACTCCGGCAAGGTGGATGTGGACTATACGCTTATCCGCTACGTCAAAAAGATCCCGAATGGTCCACCAGGCCTTGTGAATTATACGCATCAGAAGACGATCGCTGCGATTCCGACGGACATAAAGGATGAGTAGTGGCTGGTAGCTGGTAGCTGGTAGCTGGTAGCTGGTGACTAGTGACTAGTGACTGGGGATTAGGGATTAGGGATTGGGGATTAGGAGTGACCAGGAGACTAGGAGACATCAGACTCTCGTATCGTCATTTCGAGCGAAGCGAGAAATCTTTCTTGCTTACCGCTAAACGAAAGATGTGTGAAAGCAGAAATACGTAGCACCAAGGCGTCGTTTACGTACCGGTGCTTATGTGATACTGACCGCAGCGCAAGAAAGATCCCTCGACTACGCTCGGGATGACGATAGCGCAAAGCAATATCAAAATTCCGCGGCGCTTCATTATTTTATGCGCCGCACTACCATTCCTCATTCCTAATTCCTCATTCGAGCAGTGCCTTCAAACAGAATCAATGGGGATACCCCCACAAGCAATAGAAAACGCGCCGATGAGCGATATACTCATCGACGCGTTTTCTATTTCATGCATGCACCAGAAGCGCGAAGCAGACTGTCTCACTATTCTTTCAAGCGGATCTTCCCTTCCGTGATGGTGATTTTCCGCTCTTTCAAAAGATGTCCCACGGCTCTTTTGAAAGCGGACTTGCTGATACCGAGGGTACTCTTGATGAGATCGGCATCGCTCTTGTCTGTGAGCGGAAGGAGCCCGCCATGGCGCTCCATGCAGGCGATGAGAAGAGCCATGTCCCCTTCCATCGCTTTTTCCTTCTGCGGACGAAGTGCCAGATTCACACGGCCGTCGCTGCGGATATAGGAAATCCGTCCCGTCACTTCTTCCCCAAGGCGCACGGATTTCGCAAGCTCTGTCTTGTGGATGAAAGCGAGATGACGGTCTCTTGTCACAAGGAAAAGACCTTCCCCGGTTTCGTTATACACGGTGCCGGTCAGTGTATCTCCGAGCTTTGCCTCTTGGAAAGGCAGGGCGATGACGCGCATTTCTTCATCGACATGCATGGTGACAGCGAGACGGCCGGTCTTGTCTTCGTAGAGCTTGACCCAGATCTGCTGTCCTTCGGTGACATTCTCTATCATCTGAGAGAAAGGCAGGAAGATGCCTCGCTCCGTCCCTACGTCGACGAAGGCACCGAAACGGGTCGTCAAAAGGACTGGCGCATATCCGATGCCGCCGATGGCGATCTGCGGCAGGCGCATACTGGCGGTCAGGCGATGATGCGGGTCGTGGTAAAGGAAAACCTTGACTCTCTCTCCTTCCTTCACTTCGTGGGTCTGCTGCCCTTTGTGCAGGAGGATGTCATCCTTCGAATTTCCCGTGCCTCCATCCAGAAAGGCACCAAAGCCGGACACGCGGACGACCGGAAGCTCTGCGATGGAGTTTTCCTTATAGATACTTTCCTGTCTGGCAGGAATCCTGGTCTCTTCCATTTATTTCTCCGTTTCTCCCTCGTCGTGGTATTCTTCCGTCGGGGCTTCTTTCCAGAGGGTATCGAAATCATAATGGCGTCTTTCTTCATCGGTGAAGATGTGAACGATCACATCGCCGAAGTCGAGAAGGATCCAGTCCCCTTCGCGGTAACCTTCCTTGCGGGTGGCTTTCACGCCGAGTTCTGCCATCTTTTCTTCCACTTCATCCGCCGCTGCCTGCGACTGCTTCTGGTTTCTGGTCGAGCAGAGGACGAAATAGTCTGCGATCGAAGTGAGGTCGCGGACATTCAGGACTTTGATCAGTACGCTCTTCTTGTTCGATAATGCTTCGCAAATGGTCTGAAGATTGGTTTCCATATGTATACTCCTTTTTTGACATAAGTTGCTGGTGATTAGTGATTAGTGACTAGGGATTGGTGACTAGGGATTAGTAGCTAGGGATTAGGTTGGCGATACGAGAAAATCGCTAATTTCGAACCTCCGCGGCGCTTCGGATTTTTATGCGTCGCACCACCATTTCGCATTTCTCATTTCTAATTTCTCATTCAAGAGAGGCTTTCATTCGCCATCAAGAGTGAGACGCCCCTGTCGATCCCGTCGAACCTTTTCTTGTCTATGACTCCATCGTGAGCGAGAGGACTTTCTGGGCTTCCACGGGATTCACCACCCATGTCTTGACCTTCCCGATGGTCTGCATTTCACCGGGGAAAATGATGAATTTGCATCCTTCCGGCGGATAGCCGGTCAGCCGATAGGCCAGAGAGGCCGCGTCCGATGGCGTGATATCGCTCTCGATAGCAGAGAAGCCGTAGCGGACGGTCAGAAAGTTCCGCAGTGCCATGCGGCTCTGGAGATGCGAGAGAAGGATCTTGAGGAATCGTTCCTGTCGCTGGATACGGCCGATTTCTCCATCTTCCTTATCCACGTAGCGGACATAGCCGAGTGCCTGCTCGCTGTCCATGGGCTGGTAGCCCTGATTCAGCCCGATATCGAAGGCCCCATCCTGATCGAGATGTTCCATATATTTTTCTACATAGAGAGAAATGGGACCCGCTTTGGACATATTCTCCCGGAAATCTGCATAGTTCACGACTGCATACTTGTCGATGCGGATGTGGAGCAGATTTTCCACCGCTGACTTTGTCTCCTCTGCGCCGCCTTCTTTGAACGTATCCTTCAGAAGAAGATTCGTCTTTTCCTGACGGATGACCTTTGTATTCGGCGGGATAGAGATGAATGTCATTTCTTTTTTCTTATCGTTATCTGCCAAAAGCAGCATGGCATCGGCTTCTCCTCCTGCCTTTTCATCCTCTCCGATGAAAAGATAGTAGGTGGGCTTCCCCTGCTCGGCATCCGCCCCCCGTGACGCGAGATGGATGACTTTTTCTGCCCCGAAGATGAGCAGCAAAGCCGCCAAGATAACGATCAGCAGGAAGAGCAGGATTTTTTTGAATTTGATCTTTGACTTGCCTTTTTTCGTTTTCATAACCTTTGAGGTAAAACCTCCTTCACGTATAGACCGGCGCGAAATCACTTCCCGATTCAATCTTTATTCGATTTTACTCTTGTATTTCAATGAGTGGCTAGGGATTAGGGATTAGGGATTAGGAGTGACTAGTGACTGGTAGCTAGTGACTGGTAGCTAGGGATTAGGTTTGCGATACGAGAAAACCGCTAGTTTCAAACCTCCGCGGCGCTTCCATATTTTTATGCGCCGCACCACCATTTCGCATTTCTCATTTCTAATTTCTCATTCAATCGAGACTTTCAAACGTAATCAAGGGGCGAGCCGCCCCCAGAGGCTAACCCAGAATCATAAACCCATAAATCATTTTAACCAAGGAGTTTTTTCCATGCTTACAGGAAAACAGAAACAATACTTAAAAGCTCTTGCTGTGCAGCTGCCGGCGGTCGTGCAGATTGGTAAAGACGGCATGAGTGAGACGGTCATCCAGAGTGTGGATGACGTCTTGACGGCACGCGAACTGATCAAAGTGAAGATCAATCAGAATTCGGACGAAGATATCAAGAGCACCGCTCTCTACCTCGCAGGGCATCTCTCCTGCGAGATCGTGCAGATCATCGGCAGAAACTGTGTTCTTTTCAAGAAAAAAGAAAAGAAGTCGCACTATGAATTACCTTAAGACCGGAGATCGCGGAGCGATTCTGAAGAAAAAGCGTGTGGTCGTGAAGGTCGGTACCAGCTCGATCACCTATGAAAATGGGAAAGTGAATTTCCGCTACCTGGATCATCTGACGCGGCAGCTTGCTGACCTCAAAAACCGCGGTCTTGATGTGGTACTCGTCACTTCGGGGGCGATCGGCGTGGGACTGCCCATGTTGGGATTTCATAAGAAGCCGGATTTCCTGCCTTACAAACAGGCAGCGGCGGCCGTGGGGCAGGGCGCGCTCATGAATACCTATGAGCATCTCTTCCATGAATACGGGCAGACCGTTGGGCAGCTCCTTTTCACGAAGGGCGATGCGGTGAATTCGAAGCGCTATCTCTACATGCGAGGTACCATTCAGGCACTTCTTGAACTTGGAGCGATCCCGATCGTGAATGAAAATGATGCGGTATCCGCAGATGAGATCAAGATTGGCGACAATGACACGCTGTCTGCCATCGTCGCAAGCGTGGCCGAAGCCGACCTTTTGATCATTCTTTCCGACATTCAGGGCCTGTATACGAAGGATCCGAAGAGTCATCCGGATGCAGAGCTGATCCATGAAGTCCCCGCCTTCTCCCGTGAGCTTTTTTCCATTGCCGGCGGCGCGGGTACAGCGCGCGGTACGGGCGGCATGTATACGAAGATCCAGGCAGCGGAGATCTGCGTGCATTCTGGCATTGATATGATCATTGCGAAAAGCGATGAGAAAGAAGTCCTGCTGCGCATCATGGATGGGGAGGAGATCGGGACACTCTTCCGTGGTGAAAATGTGCATCCGCAGCTGAAGAAGCGGGATATCATCATCGGTACGGCGGTCAAAGGCAAGATCTTCGTCGATGAGGGATGCAGAAAGGCGCTCCTTGAAAAGGGCTCTTCACTCCTTCCTGTCGGTATCATTGATGTAAAAGGCGCTTTCAGTGATGGGGATACGGTTGCCGTGTACTTTGAGGATCAAGAACTGGCCCGCGGTATTTCCCACTACAGCAGTGAAGATGTACAGAAGATCATGGGACATCGCACCGAAGGGCTTTCCGAGGCTCTCGGCATGGCAGCGCCCTATGATACGGTCATCCACAGAGACAATCTCTTGGTGATGAGATAACGTTTCCCGCTGGTTTTATGGGGTGAAGCGCCAGAAAGTGAAGAGATTTCTGCTGGCAGACAAAATGAAATTTTCAGAAAAACTATACTGGATGGCGTACTACTATACCCGCCATCCGAAAGGGAAATTTGAACTGTCCCATATTCTCGAGCTTTTGGCATTCTGGGCAGTTTGTATTTTAGTGTGCGAAACGGTGCTGTATCTATGGCTGAACGGATAGGAATTTTTGGCGGTTCTTTCAATCCCATTCATGTAGGACATCTGGTGATTGCAGAAGCGGCCTGGCAGGAGTTTTCTCTGGGCAAGGTGCTTTTTATCCCGTCCGGGGATACGCCGAATAAGGACATGCACCATATCGACAAGGATATCCGCTATGCGATGGTGGAAAAAGCCATCGAAGGAAATGGACATTTCATGATTTCGCCCATAGAGCGCGATCGCAAAGGCCCTTCCTATACGGTGGATACCATCCGCATTCTCCAGCGTGAGTTTGGCGATGCGTATGAATTCTACTTCATCTGCGGCACTGATGCCGTGGCGGATCTGCCGACATGGAAATACAACAGGGAGCTTCTTTCTGCCTGCCATTTCATCTGTGCGAGCCGTCCGGGCAATGAAAGCGAGATCCAGAAGTCCATCGCTTACTTCGGGGAGTTGGGACGAGAAAAGATTCATTTTCTAAAGACGCCCGAGCTGGATATTTCCTCTACCATCCTTCGGCGCTGGATCGCTGAGAAGAAATCGGTGCGCTACTTTATCCCGGATCCGGTGATCGAGATCATCAGGGAAAATCATTTGTATGAATGATGCGGAAAGCTTAGGGAAACGCTGATTAAATCGCAGAGTCAGATTCCACAAGAATTTTTATACATCACTTCGTCATAGCCTTCCTTAAATAGCTCGCTATTCGCGTCAGGCTATTCCTCGTCATGTATAAAAATTCAAGAGTAAAATCTGACAACGATTTAATCAGTGTTTCCCTAGCGGTACAAAAACCGTCCTGCAAATGATTTTGCAGGACGGTTTTTTGCCTTCATCCCCGTATCGTCATTTCGAGCGAAGTCGAGAAATCTTTCTTGCACACCCGTTTTCTTACCAGATGGCTCTACTGGTTTGTATGTTTCCTACGCGATCTCACACTCACCATTTTCCCTTCTGCTATGACGATCCCTCGGCTTCGCTCGGGATGACATTGCGGGAAGAGCGCTGTCTATCATCCGTGGGAGCCAACCCCCTGCCCTTCGGGCATCCCCCTTCCAAAGGAAGGGGGTACGACTCTCACCCTCCTTTCTCCGGAAGGAGGTGCCCCGGAAGGGCGGAGGTTGGCCTCCCGCATGTTTGACTATCCTCATCCCCGTATCGTCATGAGGGGCGAAGTCGAGAAATCTTTCTGACACACCCGTTTTCTTGTCGGATGGCTCTACCGGTTTGCAGGTTTCCTACGCTATCTCACACTCACCTTTTTCCCTTCTGCCAGGAAGATCCCTCGGCTTCGCTCGGGATGACGGCTCGGGGACATCACCCCATCCCCTCTTTTTCTCCGCTGAAGTTCAGATAGGTGTCGAGGAGCATGATGTAGATGTCTGTCGGGCTTTTGTCTTTCCACTCGTGAAAGGTGTCCCGATGATAGATGAGCCATGGGAAGGTGACGAGGGTGGTTTCCGAATGGGCGAAGACATTTTCCAGTGTCTTGTGGTAGGCTTTTTCGGAAATCATGGCGCCGGCTGCATTTTCGTAGGATACGTGCGGACGGCCGGCGTCATCGTAGAAGGTGTGGGTCGTGGCGATGGTTTTCGCGTGGAGTGTCCCGTCCTGCAGGGAGAGGGCGAGGTTCGCTGTGCCATACTCGGCGCCGTCGCGGTATTCGTCGGTGAAGGAGTACCACTGGATGCCATCGATGCCGTTCACGCTCATCGGCACGTAGTTTGTCATCATGACATCGGCTTCGGGGCGCTCATCGGGCCATGATTTCCTGCAGGGGATGAGCGCGTCTTTCGCTTCATTCACTTCGTAAATCCGTGTATATGTGGAGAGTCCTGTGCCGCCGGATTCGGCGACGAGGATTTCGAGGCGGCCATTGCCGTCCAGGTCGCTGCACATATAGCCGACGGTGTCCATTCCGGGCTCTGCCAGTTCCCAGACGTCGCGGCTCTCTGCGATGAGATGGATCTGCTCTTCTGCGTCCTGTACCATCATGGCGGCCTGTGCGGGATGCGCGCATGGCAGGGCCGCGAGGGCGAGCAGGATAAGATATTGACAGGTATGTTTCCACATGGGGATCCTCTCCTTTCTTTTATCAACAGGAAATGGTGACTAGTGACTAGTGACTAGTGACTGGTGACTTAAATACCACTTTCGGGCATCGCCTTATTTATACTTCGCGGCGCTTTCCAGTTTTGATGCGCCGCACCACCCCTTTTGAACCTTCAGAACCCGTTGAACCTATTGAACCCATCAACCTGAACCCCGAACCCCTAAAAGTGTCTTCCTCCCCCGCCGTGGCTGCCATCGGCGGCGGAGCCTCCGCCGTCTCTGTCCCGGTCTTTTTCTTTCGGAGTGCGGGTGATGTTCATGAAGAGGAAGGTATCATTCTGATCCGTCAAGTGGAAGCTCTTTTTCACAAGGTAGGCGTCGGCTGCTGTCTGGCGGCGGACGTTGCTCATGGAGGCGATGAGGCTGTAGCGGACGACGAAGCCGAAGATGAGTGCCATGATGAGCGCAAGACCGAAGGCCACATAGAAGTCGATGTCTGCGTCCGGATCGTAGGCTTCGCCTTCTGTCTGATAGTAGTCGAGCATCTCGTCCACGCGAGATGCATAGGCGAGGAAGGCGTCGGCGTACCGGTCGTCTTTCAGCTGCTGGTGGAAACCGTCGAAGAGGTAGTCTATGCCGGCTTCGTCGGTGATTTTGGCGCGCATGGCGTTATCCGTGGAAATATAGGCGTCGCGGGTATCCATCGCAAGGATGAGGACCATGTTTCCGTTTTCACCATCGGTGTAGGCTTTGTCCAAGACTTGGTTGGCGTATGTCCCGGTTTCCTTCCCTCCGGTGGACTTCACGGTGACGATGGCCACGCGGACTTGGTATTTCTCTTCGACGGCTTCGAGGGCGTCTCTGATGTCTTTCTTCTCTTCTTTCGTGAGGAGCTTCGCATCGTCTACGAGAGAAGGTGTCTTCGCGAGGGCGTCGATGCCGGAGAGCAGGGAGAAGATCGCCACAAGCGCGAGGAGGATGCTGCATAGTTTTTTCATGGCGGTCCTCCTTACATGAAAAGCCGCAAAAGGAAATAGAAAATCGGGAGAAGCACGAGGGTGGTGATGCCCATGTAGAGGAAGGATTTCGCATTGTCGTAGGGCAGGCTTCCTACGATCTTTCCTGTCTGTCCATTCATCATGAAGGTGTAGGGTACGCCCTTGTAGCGGGTGGTGAGGATCCAGACGGGCACCATCGCGTAAGAGACGTTATTTTCTTCTTTCTCTACCATGCGGTCTTCGGCATGGGTGCGGGTGTAGCCGGTGACGGTGCTTTCAAGGACGCCAACGGCACTTTCTTCGATGCGCGCGGAGGCGCGGGGCTCGGAGGCTTTGGCATCGACGTCGTACTTATCTGCGAGGCAGCCGGTGAAGTAGGCGCTCGAGAAGGGGACGAGGTCTGCGTAGTGGAAGGGCTCGATGCTTTCCATATAGGTGTCGTCCATCTTCGTGCTGCCGTCGACGGGAATTTTTTGAAATCTCATCGTCCCGCTTCGTTCGCAGCGGTAGATGCTGGTCTCTGTGATCGTCTCATCGGGAGTATCGATGACATGGTCGCTTTCTGCGCGGAAGACGGCACTCGCACGGACGTCCGCATCGAAGAGCCAGAATGGCACGTACATCGGCTGGATGGCTTCTACGCGGTTGTTCTTCGTAAATGCTGACGGGAGAAGGTATTTCCCTTTGTAGAAATCTTTCAGTGCGGCGACGGCTTCTTCTTTCGTCTTTTTGAAGGGGATGATGGAGTCGGGCTTCAGCATCCCATCAAATCGGGCGGGAATCATGGTGGGATTGCCGCAGTAGCAGCACTCGGTCGCCATGGTATTCTCATCGCAGACGATCTCAGCGCCGCAGGAGGAGCAGGTGACGACTTTCATCATGGCGGCTTCTTCTTCGCTCCATGCGCTGCCGGCTGTTTTCGTATCCCATTTCTTTTCTTTGGATTTTTCTGCCTCGATCGCCTGTTCCTGTTTCTTGGCGAAGAGGTCTTCGATCATTTTTGTCTCGAACTCGGTATCGCAGTACGGACACACGACTTTCTGCGCGCCGGGCGCAAAGTCTAAGGGTCCGCCGCAGTTCGGACAGGTATAGCTGACTGTCGTGTCGGCCATAGGATTCACCTCTCTTTTTTGTTGGTGGAAATCGAAAAAGGTTCGTGGAGGAACAGTCCCAACGGAAAAGGGGGAAATGTGGAGTGGTGACTGGGTAGACTGGGAGACTTCAGCAGTCAGATCTTTTTGGCTGTCCATTTTTCCGCTTTTTGAACATACGGCGGGCCAA
>OIXL01000860.1_pt1 | contig 13236 bp, 8 predicted proteins | sample 1587761 | NCBI WGS metagenome assembly OIXL01 (sample SAMN03283246) | human gut metagenome | biome: human-associated habitat; material: feces | host: Homo sapiens | place: Peru | collected 2012 | reverse complement strand
CGTGCCAGGTGGTCTTCTCTACGTTCTGCGTAAACTTCGCAGCTCTCTTGGAATGTTCTGTACTCATAGTCCTGCAGATAGTATTTGTACAACATGAATAAACTTGATGGGCATCTTCTCTTTCTTGGCAATGCCTGCCATGTGCATGAGGCACGAAGAGTCGGGACCGGTCACATACTCGGCACCTGTAGCCATGTGACGACGAATCTTGTCTTCGCCCATTCGTGTGGACACGGCAGGCTCCTCGATGGAGAACATGCCACCGAAGCCACAGCACTCATCCTTGCGCTCGGGCTCGTGGATGGTGATTCCTTCAACCATCTGCAACAGGTCGATGATCTTGTTGAAAGGAGCTACATGCTGCTCTGAGGGGGAGGAAAGTCCTAACTCTCTCACGCCATGACAGCTGTTGTGTACACTCACCACATGGGCAAACTTGCCCGGCACATGGTCGACCTTGAGCACATCGTGCAGAAACTCCACAATGTCCATAATCTTTGTCGAAGCCACGCAGTCGTGCTTGCCCTCCAAAATCTTAGGGTAATAAACTCTCACATAGGCTGCACACGAGGCAGAAGGTGCCACGATGTAGTCATAATCTTTGAAGATATCATCGAAGGTCTCTATCACCTTCATAGACTTGTCCTGAAAGCCAGCATTTGCCATCGGCTGACCACAACAGGTTTGTCTTTCTGGATATCCCACTTCAAGCCCATAATGTCTGAGCAACTTGTATGTAGCCACACCTGCTTCTGGATAAAGCGCATCTACATAGCAAGGGACGAATAATCCGACTTTCATTGTTGTATAAGAATCTTTTTGCTATAAATTTTATGTCTTGTATATGTACGGAAGTTTCGTATGTACTTCTCCACCCAACGAAAGTTGGGTATATTTTCTGTAACGTTTGCAAAAGTAATAAAAATATCACAAACTCAAAACATTCTTAAAAGAAAAATATTTTTATTGATATTATTTAATAGGCAAAGAAATTTGCAAAAGTCAAAAAAATGATGTAACTTTGCATCCAGAAATAGTGTATTTGACCTAAACAACCCAAATACAACCCTAAGCATTAGATACAATTCAAGAACAAACTTATAGTTATAAAAATAATGATGAAGAAACAGCTTAAGAAAGTCCTCGTACTGGGTTCCGGTGCTTTGAAAATCGGCCAGGCAGGTGAGTTTGACTATTCCGGTTCGCAAGCCCTCAAGGCTTTGCGTGAGGAGGGTATCAGTTCCATCCTCATCAATCCCAATGTTGCAACGATTCAGACAAGTGAAGGTATCGCAGACAAGGTTTATTTCTTGCCAGTGACACCTTTTTTTGTAACTGAAATCATCAAGAAGGAGCGCCCCGACGGCATCATGCTCGCATGGGGTGGACAGACTGGCCTCAACGTGGGTACAGAACTCTATCTTAGCGGTGTGCTCAAGGAATACGGTGTGCAGGTTCTCGGCACATCGGTAGAAGCTATCATGAACACCGAAGACCGCGACCTCTTCGTGAAGGAGCTCAACAAGGTTGACCTCAAGGTGCCGGTAAGCCACGCCTGCGAGAACATGGAAGAGGCTGTCGACGCTGCCCGCAAGATAGGCTATCCTATCATGATTCGTTCGGCTTATGCCCTGGGCGGTCTCGGCTCTGGTGTCTGCAATACTGAGGAGGAGTTCAAGGAGATTGCTGAGTCGGCCTTTACCTTCGCTCCTCAGGTGCTCGTAGAGGAGAGTCTGAAGGGATGGAAGGAGATTGAGTTTGAGTGCATCCGCGATGCCAACGACCGCTGCTTCACCGTTGCCTCTATGGAAAATTTCGACCCATTGGGCATTCACACGGGCGAGTCTATCGTTGTGGCTCCTACCTGTTCGCTTACCGATGAGCAGGTGAAGATGCTGCAGGACATTGCCGTGAAGTGCGTGCGACATCTGCAGATTGTTGGCGAGTGCAACATCCAGTATGCCTTCAATGCCGAGACCAACGACTATCGCATCATCGAGATCAATGCCCGTCTGAGCCGTTCGTCTGCTCTTGCCTCTAAGGCTACCGGTTATCCGCTCGCCTTTGTGGCTGCCAAGATTGCCCTTGGCTATACACTCGACCAGATAGGTGAGATGGGAACTTCCAACTCGGCCTATGTGGCTCCTTCACTCGACTATATGATCTGCAAGATTCCCCGTTGGGACCTTACCAAGTTTGCCGGTGTAAGCCGCAAGATCGGTTCTTCGATGAAGTCGGTAGGTGAAATCATGTCTATCGGCCGCTCTTTCGAGGAGATGCTCCAGAAGGGTCTGCGCATGATCGGTCAGGGAATGCACGGTTTTGTAGGCAACGACCACACCAAGTTCGACAACCTGGACGAGGAGCTTTCCAATCCTACCGACCTCCGAATCTTCGCCATCGCCCAGGCTTTGGAGGAAGGCTACACCATCGAGCGCATCGAGGAGTTGACCAAGATCGACCCTTGGTTCATCGAGCGCATGAAGAATATTGTAGACTACAAGCACAAGCTTTCTGAATACAACACATTGGAGGAGATTCCTGCCGAGGTATTGCGCGAGGCCAAGGTTTTGGGTTTCTCTGACTTCCAGATAGGCCGCTTCGTACTGAAGACACAGGACACCAATATGGAGAAGGAGGTTCTCGCTGTTCGTGCCCAGCGCAAGAAGCTGAACATCCTGCCTGCCGTGAAGCGCATCCCTACTGTGGCCAGCGAGCATCCCGACCTGACCAACTATCTCTACATGACTTACGCCGTAGAGGGTTACGACATCAACTACTACAAGAACGAGAAATCGGTCATCGTACTGGGTTCGGGTGCTTACCGCATCGGTTCGTCCGTAGAGTTCGACTGGTGTTCGGTCAATGCCATCAACACAGCCCGCAAGTTGGGCTACAAGTCTATCATGATCAACTACAACCCCGAGACCGTGTCTACCGACTACGATATGTGCGACCGTCTCTACTTCGATGAGCTTTCGTTCGAGCGTGTACTCGATGTCATCGACCTGGAGTCGCCACGTGGTGTGATTGTTTCTGTGGGTGGTCAGATTCCTAACAACCTGGCAATGAAGCTCCATCGCCAGTCTGTGCCAATCCTGGGTACATCTCCTGTGAACATCGACCGTGCCGAGAACCGCGGCAAGTTCTCTGCCATGCTCGACAAGTTGGGCATCGACCAGCCTAAGTGGAGCGCCCTCACCTCGATGGAGGATGTTCAGAAGTTCATCGACGAGGTAGGCTATCCTGTGCTCGTTCGTCCATCTTACGTTCTTTCTGGCGCAGCCATGAACGTTTGCCACGACGATGATGAGTTGCGTCGCTTCCTCGAGGCTGCTTCTGAGGTTTCCAAGGAGTACCCTGTGGTTATCTCTCAGTTTATGACAGAGACCAACGAGATTGAGTTCGACGGTGTGGCTCAGAACGGCGAGGTAGTAGAGTACGGTATCTCAGAGCACGTAGAGTATGCGGGTGTTCACTCCGGCGACGCTACGATGACATTCCCTGCTCAGCAGATTTCCTTCGCCACAGCCCGTCAGATCAAGAAGATTTCACGTGCCATTGCCAAGGAGCTCAACATCTCTGGTCCTTTCAATATCCAGTATCTGGCCAAGGGTCGCGACGTGAAGGTGATCGAGTGCAACCTGCGTGCTTCCCGCTCATTCCCATTCGTGAGCAAGGTATTGAAGCGCAACTTCATCGAGACGGCTACACGCATCATGCTCGATGCTCCTTACCAGAAGCCAGACAAGTCGGCTTTCGATATCGACCGCATGGGTGTGAAGGCTTCACAGTTCTCATTCGCCCGTTTGCAGAACGCGGACCCAGTACTTGGCGTCGACATGAGTTCTACAGGTGAGGTAGGCTGTATGGGCGACACCTTCGAGGAGGCATTGCTCAACTCGCTGATTGCCACAGGCTACAAGATTCCTTCAAAGGAGAAGGGCATCATGATTTCGAGCGGTGGCACCAAGGAGAAGGCTTCCATGCTCGATGCTGCCCAGGCTCTGGTAAAGAACGGCTACACCGTTTATGCCAGCGAAGGAACAGCCAAGTTCCTCAACGACAATCATGTGAAGGCTATTGCCGTGGCTTGGCCCGACGAGGATCACAAGGACATGCCTAACGTCATGGAAATGATTGCCGACCACAAGTTCGACCTCATCGTGAACATTCCTAAGAACCATACCAAGCGAGAGCTTACCAATGGTTACAGAATCCGTCGCGGTGCCATCGACCACAACATTCCATTGATGACCAACGCACGCTTAGCCTCAGCCTTCATCGAGGCTTTCTGCACACTCTCGCAGGACGACCTGCAGATTAAGAGTTGGCAGGAGTACGAGTAATCTCGTTGTTTTTTTAGGCACGGATTACACGGATTTATACGAGATGATTATCGCTTTGCTTTTATTAGCACCATAATTCCGTGTAATCCTTGTAATCCGTGCCTTTTCTATATCCTAAAAAACTTATGCCACACCCTCCAAGCCTTACGGGGCTTTTTTATTCTCTGCCATGAGAAAAAGGAGCTGAAATGATGCCTTTCTCATTATTTTGTTGTACCTTTGCAAACAGAAATAAGAATAAAGAATGATAGTTTGTATAGCAGAGAAACCCAGTGTTGCCAAAGACATAGCCCGCATCATAGGCGCAAACTCGGCACACGACGGATATATGGAAGGTAACGGATACCAAGTAACCTGGACCTTCGGCCACTTGTGTGAGCTGAAGGAACCCGACGACTATACCCCCATGTGGAAAAGATGGAGCCTTTCGGCCCTGCCCATGATTCCACAAAGATTCGGCATCAAGCTCATCAATGACGAAGGCATCAAGCGACAGTTTGATACCATAGAGCGACTGATGCAGGCGGCCGACAGCATCATCAACTGTGGTGACGCCGGACAGGAAGGTGAGCTCATACAGAGATGGGTGATGCAGAAGGCACAGGCAAAATGCCCCGTAAAACGACTCTGGATTTCATCAATGACCGATGAAGCCATCCGACAGGGATTTCAGGAACTGAAAGACCAGAGTGAGTATCAGCCGCTCTACCTTGCCGGACTCTCACGTGCCATAGGCGACTGGATACTCGGAATGAACGCCACACGTCTATACACCCTGAAATACGGACAGAACAGACAGGTGCTCAGCATAGGACGTGTGCAGACTCCCACCCTTGCACTCATCGTAAACCGACAGAAGGAAATCGACAACTTCGAGCCAGAACCCTACTGGGTGCTTGCCACCATCTATCGCGACACACAGTTTACTGCCACAAGCGGTAAATTCACCAGCAAGGAGGAAGGCGAGAAAGCATTCAGCACCATCGCCGGAAAACCCTTCACCGTGACTGCTGTCACCAAGAAGAAAGGCACCGAGGCGCCACCTCACCTCTACGACCTCACATCGCTGCAGGTGGACTGCAACAAGAAGTTCAGCTATTCTGCCGACATGACGCTCAAGCTCATACAGAGCCTCTACGAGAAGAAATTTACTACCTATCCTCGTGTGGACACCCAGTTTCTTACCGACGACATCTACCCCAAATGTCCTCAGATTCTCAATGGTGTGAGTCAGGCAAAGATCAACAGCCAGCAGAAATACCTGCCCCTGATACAGCAACTGGCAGCAACAGGAAAGAAACTGCCCAAGAGCAAAAAGGTGTTCGACAACAGCAAAGTGACCGACCACCATGCCATCATCCCTACAGGAGTGCCACCCTCGGGACTTACAGATATGGAAGCCAATGTGTACGACCTCATTGCCAAGCGCTTCATCAGTATCTTTTATCCTGACTGCAAGTTCTCTACCACAACCGTCCTGGGCGAAGTAATCGGCGAGACTGACGGTAAAGAACAGAAGGTGGAATTCAAAGTGAGCGGCAAGGAAATACTCGAACCAGGCTGGAGAGATGTATATGCCAAGGAGTCAAACAACAAAAACACCGACGAGGAGGAGACTGACGGCAACAACAGCAAGAAGGAAAACGTAGAAGAACGCACCCTGCCCACATTCGTGAAGGGAGAGAGCGGTGACCACAAGCCTACACTCACGGAGAAGTGGACCACACCGCCCAAATACTACACCGAAGCCTCGCTGCTCAGAGCCATGGAGACGGCTGGAAAGTTTGTGGAAGACGAAGAACTGCGCGCTGCCCTGAAGGAGAACGGAATAGGCAGACCTTCATCGCGTGCCGGCATCATCGAAACCCTCTTCAAGCGACACTACATAAGGCGACAGCGAAAAAACCTCGTTGCCACACCTACGGGTATCGAACTCATCGACACCATCAACGAGGAACTGCTGAAAAGCTGCGAGCTGACAGGTATCTGGGAGAAGAAGTTGCGCGACATAGAGCACAAGACCTACGACCCTGCCGACTTCATCAACGGACTGAAGGAACAGATCAACCAGATTGTGAAAGACGTGCTGTCGGACAACAGCGCACGCCACGTCACCATAACCACCGAGGAAGACCTGAAGAAAAAGCCTGCAGCCAAGAAAACGGCTGCAAGAAAGCCTTCGGCGACTGGAACATCGCAGCCTGCGACTCCTGCGGCAAACGAAGACCCAATGGTAGGCAAGCCCTGCCCACTATGTGGAAAGGGAACCATCATCAAGGGAAAGACAGCCTACGGATGCAGCAACTGGAAGGAAGGATGCCAGTACAGACTGCCATTCGACAAGATGTAAATCTCTGAGGTCTCGCATGTACGGAAGTTGAGTAAATCTCTGGTAAGAAAAAATAATTCACCCCTTTTTACGTTATCCTAATATGAAACATATTAGACGGAACACAATGCTCTTGCTCATCAGCAGCCTCCTGCTGATGAGCTGTGGAGCAGACAAGTATATGAAGAAAGGCGAGAAGTTTCTCGCCTTAGGCGAATACTACGATGCCGCCGACCAGTTCAAGCAGGCTTACACGCGTACGCCAGCCAAGGAGCGCGACACCCGTGGAAAACGGGCTCTGAAGATGGCTCAATGCTACCAGCGCATCAATGCCACACCCAAAGCCATAGCTGCCTATCGAAACGCCATACGCTACAACCAGGCATCGAAGGAAGACCAACTGGCCTATGCCCGACAGTTGCTCAAGAATGGCGACTACCGACAGGCTGAGAAGGTGTTCCTGATGCTCAAAGACTCCATGCCTGGAAACCAGCTCGTTGCCAACGGACTGAAGTCGGCACAGATGGCACCCGAATGGAAGAAGCAGGGAAGCCGATACATCGTAAAACGCATGGATGTCTTCAACTCACGACGCCACGACTATTCGCCCGTACTCTTCGGCGATGACTACGACCAACTTTATTTTACCTCGACACGCAACGAGGCGCTGGGAGACGAACTGAGTGGAATCACAGGCACCAAGGCTGGCGACATCTTCCTCTCAGAAAAAGACGACCGAGGGAAATGGAGCAAACCCGAGGCCATAGGCACCGGACTGAACACCGACTATGATGAGGGAGCCTGCTGCTTTACGCCCGATGGCAGGGAAATGTATCTCACCCAGTGTGTCACCGACCCCTCATCGCCACGTTATGCACAGATAGCCACCTCACCACGTTCGGATGCGGCTTGGGGAAAAGCCACGATGCTGGAAGTGACGAAAGACACACTGAGCAGCTATGCCCATCCTGCCATCTCGCCCGATGGAGAATGGCTCTACTTCGTTTCCGACATGCCTGGAGGAATGGGCGGACTCGACATCTGGCGCGTCAGACTTACGGCTGCCGGACTGGGAGGAGTAGAGAACCTTGGCGAACCTGTCAACACTCCTGGCGACGAGATGTTTCCTACCTTCCGTCCCAATGGCGACCTGTACTTCAGCAGCAACGGACATCCCGGAATGGGCGGACTCGACATCTACATAGCCAAAGTAGATGCCAAGACACGCCAATACAAGATAGAACATCCTGGTTATCCACTCAACTCAGAGGGCGACGACTTCGGAATGACCTTCGAGGGGCCTCACAACCGAGGCTTCTTCTCGTCCAACCGTAAAGACGGACGCGGATACGACCATATCTACTCGTTCGATAACCCCGAAATCGTTACCACCATCAAGGGATGGGTTTACGAGATGGGCGGTTATGAGCTTACTGCCGCACAGGTAATGGTGGTGGGCAACGACGGAACCTACAAGAAACTGCCTGTCAAGGGCGACGGCTCTTTCACTCTTCCCATCAAGCCTCATGTGGACTATCTGCTGATGGCATCGTGCAAGGGATTCCTCAATCACAAGGAAGAACTGCGTGTCGACACCGCCAAAGAGAGCAAGGAATATGTGCTGCAGTTCCCCTTGGCTTCTATCACAGCCCCGGTTCTTATCGACAACATCTTCTACGATTTCGACAAAGCCACCCTTACACCTGCCAGCACCAAGGCTCTCGACGAGCTCACAGCGCTGCTCAAGGAGAACCCTAATGTAACCATTGAGTTGGGTGCCCATTGCGACTATAAGGGAAGTGCCGAATACAATCAGCGCCTCTCGCAACGAAGGGCTCAGGCTGTAGTCGACTATCTCATCGCCCACGGCATAGCCAAAGACAGGCTCACGCCAAGAGGTTACGGATGGGAAAAGCCGAAGACCGTACGCAAGAAGATGACCGAGAAATATCCATGGCTCAAGGAAGGCGACGTGCTCACCACCGAGTTTATCACCAAGCAGACCAAAGAGCATCAGGAAATATGCAACCAGCTGAACCGACGCACCGAGTTTATCGTGCTGCGTACTACCTACGGACTCTTCGACGAGAAGGGAAATCTGAAGAATCCGCCTCAGCCCAAACAAAAGAAAGAAAACAAAAACGCAGAAGACGTCTTCGACATCGACTTCTGACAATAAGCAATAACACTACATCATGACCAAGATATTACCAGAAGAGTTTATACAGCAAACCCAGAAACTGATGGGTGAGGAAATGTTTGCGCAACTTTCCGACGCCATCTGTCATTCAGAGCCGCCAACAAGTATCAGACTCAATCGGTTCAAAGCGCCACAGGGAACGCATCTTGCCGACAATAGCAGCACAGATGCTGAAGCCGAAGCGAAGACACATCATGAGTCGGAAAAAACGGCTGCCAAAGGAACAGAAGAAGGCAAAGGAACGGCAACCTCTGTCGTGCCCTGGTGTCCCGACTATGGCAGATACCTTACAGAAAGGCCCAACTTCACCTTCGACCCACTCTTCCATGCCGGTCTGTATTATGCCCAGGAAGCCTCTTCTATGTTTGTCGACCTCGTGGTAAGACAACTCATTCACGAGCCTGTTGTCATGCTCGACCTTTGTGCCGCACCTGGCGGAAAGTCTACAGCCGTGCGTAATGTCCTTCCCGACGGCAGTCTGCTCTTCAGCAATGAACCCATGCGCACACGAGCACAGATTCTCGCAGAGAACATGCAGAAGTTCGGACACCCCGACGTTATCGTTACCAATAACTACCCCAAGGATTTCCAGAAGGCTGGCGTTCTCTTTGATGTCATCCTCGCTGATGTGCCCTGTTCGGGAGAAGGCATGTTCCGCAAAGACGACGGGGCAATAAGCGAATGGAGCATTGACAATGTAAACAACTGCAGTTCTCTGCAACGCAGCATCATAGAGGACATTTGGCCCTGCCTCAAACCTGGCGGACTGCTTATCTACTCTACCTGCACCTTCAACAAACTCGAGGACGAGTTGAACGCAGCCCACATCATCTACATGAAGGGAGCAGAACCTGTAGAACTCGATATTGACGAGGCGTGGGGCATTACGGGCAATCTGACTCACCACAATTTCCCTGTATATCGTTTTCTGCCAGGCAAGACACGCGGCGAAGGACTCTTCCTCACCGTCATGCGAAAGAACGAGGATGCAGAGACACTCGATATCAAATCCGACAGATATAACAAGAACAGAAAAAAAATAAAGGGAAAAAGCAGGGGCAACTCACCCTATTTACACATTCCCCAGGACTGGATCAATCATCCAGAATCCTATCAGAGCGCACGCATAGGCGATCATCTGTACGCCATATCAGAGTCATGGAGCAACATCTTTGACAGCGCATCTCCCAACCTCAAAGTTCTGCACGCTGGCATCGAGATAGGAACCATTAAAGCCTCCCTCATTCCTGCACAAAGTCTGGCGCTGTCTATCGACTTGTCACGCCAAACTTTCCCACAGGTAGAACTCAATTATACCGATGCCTTGCGCTATCTGCGCAAAGAGGCTGTCAATCTGCCTGAAGACACTCCGCGCGGCTATGTGCTCGTCACCTATCGTGGAATTCCTTTAGGCTGGGAGAAGAACATCGGCAACCGTGCCAACAATCTCTACCCACAAGAATGGAAGATAAAGAGCAGCCACGTACCCGAAACCGACAAGCCTGTCATCACATGGTAAAACAGCAAGAAATAAGCCTCATCGCCTGCATTGCCCAGAATGGCGCCATCGGTTTTCACAACCATCTGCTCTACCCTATCAGGCAGGACATGCAGCGATTCAAGACGCTCACCACGGGACATACCGTCATCATGGGCAGGATGACTTATCTGTCGTTGCCCAACGGACCTTTGCCCAACAGGCGCAACATCATCGTCTCCAAGACAATGAGGAAAGAACAGAGTGCAGAGATGACATCAGCGAATGAAGCAGAATCAAAAAACAGAGAATTGTCTCATGCATCAGCACTTGAATACGAGGTGTGCCGCAGTTTGGAAGAAGCACTTTCCCGATGCCGCGACCAAGGCGAGAAAGAAGTGTTCATCATCGGCGGAGCCATGCTCTATCGGTCAGCCCTCAGTCTTGCCACTCGTCTGTACCTCACCATCGTAGAAGATACGCCACAACAGGCAGATGCCTTCTTTCCTCTCACAGCCAACGAGGTGGAATGCTTAAACCAAGCAGGATGGAAGAAAGTGAAGGAGGAGACACATAACGAAGGTAAACTCACATTCCGATTTGTGGACTTAGAGAAATGTTAGAAAAACGTAAAAATAAAGACAACAAAATCATGCTGAAAAAATTATTCGGTTTTGACCCAGCTCAAAACAAGTTGAAAACAGAGATTGTGGCAGGTATTACCACCTTCCTCACCATGGCCTACATCCTGGCCGTAAACCCCAACATCTTCAGTAGCCTTGCCTCTCAGGGCATGGATACACACGCAGTATTCACCGCCACAGTACTGGCTGCTGTAGTAGGAACACTCATCATGGCAATATATGCCAAGAAACCTTTCGGACTGGCTCCCGGCATGGGACTGAACGCCTTCTTCGTCTTCACCGTGTGCCTCACCATGGGCTATCCCTGGCAAATGGCGCTCACGGCAGTACTTATCGAGGGTTTCATCTTTATCATCCTGTCAGCAACAGGCATTCGTTCGCTGATGGTTGATGCCATTCCTGCCTCTCTGAAACGTGCCATTGGTGCAGGTATCGGCCTCTTTATCGCCTTCATAGGTCTGAAGAATGCAGGCATCGTAGCTGCCAATGCCGCCACTCTTGTGACGATAGGAAAAATAACAGAAGGCTCAGCCCTGTTGGGTGCCATAGGCATCGTCATCACCAGTGTGCTTGTCATCAAGAAAGTGCCTGGAAGTCTGCTTATCGGCATCATCGCCACCACGCTGATTGGTATTCCTATGGGCATTACGAAGATTACGGGTCTGATTGACATTCCTCCTTCGATTACCCCCATTTTCTGTCAGTTTGACTTCTCCCGCATTTTCTCTATCGACATGGTAATCATTGTGCTGACATTTCTCTTTATCGATATGTTCGACACTATGGGCACCCTGGTTGGCGTATGTACCAAGGCAGGCATGATGAGCCCAGACGGCAAGATACATGGACTGAACAAGGCTTTCATGGCAGATGCTGTGGCAACAGTGACAGGAGCCTGCTTCGGAACCAGTACCACCACTACATACGTGGAGAGTGCATCAGGCGTAGCCCAGGGCGGTAGGACAGGTCTCACGGCTTTTGTCACAGCAGTCTGCTTCCTGATAGCATTGTTCTTTGCTCCCCTGTTCCTATCAGTTCCTGCTGCCGCTACCACTCCTGTGCTCGTCATCGTGGGCTTGTTTATGATGTCGCCCATCAAGGATATCAATATGAACGACTATGCCGAGTCGATTCCTGCCTTCATCACCATCGTGATGATGCCGCTCACATATAGCATTTCCGACGGAATCCTGTGCGGTATGATCAGTTATGTACTTATCAACGCACTGTGTGGAAGCTTCAAGAAGTTGAGCATCACCATGTGGGTATTGGCGATTTTATTCGTACTGAAGTATATTTTCATTTAGAGAAGTTAAGGAAGTTAGGGAAGTTAGAGAAGTTAAATTCTCTAACTTCCCTATTTACGAAAGTTGCCGTTACTTATATATGAAATAAGAACCTCCATCGCTCTTACAGTATTTTTTGAGCAACGACTGTATGTATTCGGCATTGGCACGCACCTGTTGCTCGTTTCCATCATAGCCATTAATAAGCACCACAAGATGAGAGGTGTCTGACATCATCTTGGTGCGCTCATTGTCGCTGGTTGGCGTTCCAACGCCTCCCAGACTGTCTCTGTATACAGGCAGTCCCTCGATATTGATGTTTCCTCTTCCTATTCCCTCGTAAGGTTCACCGGCCTTGCCAACGCCCAGTGTTAGTGTATCGCCCTCAAACTTGTCGGCATCAAATCCTCCGATGCTGTAACCGAATGCGATGCTGGCAAGGTTGACCAGGTCGACGAGCGTGTCTCTCTGATAGAGTTGTTTGCCCTGAAGCATTCTCCTGATGAGCGCCTCGGAAGCAGGACGATAGCGCGAAGGATCTTTTCCGCAGGCACGATAAACCTTCCTTGTGGCGGCAATGCCACTCATTTCCTTCAGCGACTCTGTAGTCAGCGTGTCTCTGTATTTCTCGCCAAGGGCGTTAATCTCGTCCCACAGTTCCTGGCAATAAGGCGAATTCTGTACATTGGCTTCCACACAAGCCCCTACGAATTTGGGGCAAACTGTTTCTATCTCTTCTGAAACGATAATTTTCATTTGCTGTATGTTTTAGTTGAAGATTCCATTGCTGTTGCAAAAATACAAAACTTTTCTGACAGTAGACGAAGGTATCAGGTATAAAAAACAAGAATCCCTGCAAATCTTACGATTTACAGGGTTTATCTTGGGTGGAAGGTGGGACTCGAACCCACGACATTCAGAACCACAATCTGACGCTCTAACCAACTGAAC
>OIXL01000859.1_pt1 | contig 13252 bp, 9 predicted proteins | sample 1587761 | NCBI WGS metagenome assembly OIXL01 (sample SAMN03283246) | human gut metagenome | biome: human-associated habitat; material: feces | host: Homo sapiens | place: Peru | collected 2012 | reverse complement strand
AAAGGATCCGGGAGGATCATCTTTTCTCCTGGCAGCTGGACTGTCTGGAGGGGCCTGCGGACACCTCGGCCACGGGGATGATCTGCTACAGTCTTCTTCGGATGAAGAAAACGGGGAACAGCGAAAAGGTGAAGCACGCTCTGGAGCAGGCGGCAGAAAAACTGTTTTCGATGGTTTCAGAGGATGGAAAGATCGGACAGGCCTCGGCGGAGTGCACGGATTTTGCCCAGTACCGGCAGCAGTATGGAAATTATCCCTGGGGACAGGGAGCGGTACTTGCGTTTCTTGCGTGCTTTGTCCGGAACTGAACGTGGTCAGATGCCGGGCTGCCCATCTGGTGCAGAGGGAAAGGTTACTTTTTAATATTTGCGCAGTAGGATCTGCGGCGTGAAAGGATCACATGATTATTGTTGAAGTAAAGGGCGGACTGGGAAATCAGATGCAGCAGTATGCGCTGTACTGCAAGCTGAGAAGCCTTGGAAAGGATGTAAAGCTGGATCTTTCCTGGTTCGATGAGGACAATCAGAAGAATATGCTGGCTCCGAGAAGCTGTGAGCTTCTGAAATTCCGGAATCTTCCGTTTGAGGAGTGCACGGAGGAGGAGAAAAGAGAGCTCCTTGGCAGCAGCTCTTTCTGGGGAAAGGCGGCAAGAAAGCTGCATCTGGGCAGGAAGGCAGCCGGAAAGCGGTTTACGGAGAGCCGGATGTATCATCCGGAAATTTTCGGACTGGAGGATGCCTATCTGGATGGGTATTTTGCCTGCACGAAGTATTATGAGGATATTCTGGGAGAGCTCCGCAAGGTGTTTGTCTTTCCGGAGAGCGCAGAGCCTGCCGTGAATGCGGCAAACCAGGCGGTCATCACGGAAATGGAGGATGCATATACCTTTTCCTGTGCCGTGCACATCCGGAGAGGGGATTATCTGGATCCGGAAAATGCACCGCTCCTTGGAGGAATCTGTACGGAGAGCTATTATCAGGGAGCCATTGATTTCCTGGAACGCGCTGTGGAGGCTGCAAGGAGCGGAAGGAGAATTCATTTCTATGTCTTTTCCGATGACCCTGGCTTTGCACATGCCTGCCGGTTCGGCAATCTGGGCGAGGAGATCACGGTATGCGACTGGAATAAAGGGGAGGACAGCCTGCTGGATATGCAGCTGATGATACACTGCAACGGTGTGATCGCAGCAAACTCGACCTTTTCGTTCTGGGGAGGGCGGCTGAATGCCAGAGAACCGAAGATCCTGATCCGTCCGCTTCGTCACCGCAACAACCAGATTCCGGATCCGGAAGCGATGCGTGACTACTGGAAGGGATGGACACTTGTAGATACGGATGGAAAGGCGCTATAATCATGGCTTGGAGAGTTCTGAAATTTGTGAGAGGAAACAGGAAATGGGAAAGATTATTTTAACCGGTGACCGTCCGACGGGGCGTCTTCACATCGGACATTATGTAGGATCTCTGCGCCGTAGAGTGGAGCTGCAGAACGGCGGCGATTACGACGAAATCAATATCATGATCGCGGACGCGCAGGCGCTGACGGACAATGCGGACAATCCGGAGAAGGTTCGCAGGAACATCATCAATGTAGCGTTGGATTATCTGTCTGCGGGAATTGACCCGGAGAAGACGACGATTCTGATTCAGTCGCAGATTCCGGAGCTGACGGAGCTGACCTTCTACTATGCCAATCTGGTGACAGTGGCAAGACTTCAAAGAAACCCTACGGTGAAATCGGAGCTTGGCATGCGCGGCTTCGGCGGCAGCATTCCGGTTGGCTTCTTCACCTATCCGATTTCGCAGGCAGCGGACATCACGGCGTTTAAGGCGACCACGGTTCCTGCAGGCGAGGATCAGGAGCCGATGATTGAGCAGACGAGAGAAATCGTCCGCAGCTTCCATCATACGTATAACTGTGAGGTCCTCGTGGAGCCTGAGATTCTGCTTCCGGAGAATCAGGCATCCATGCGCCTTCCCGGAACAGACGGCAAGGAGAAGATGAGCAAGTCTCTCGGAAACTGCATTTACCTGTCCGAGGAGCCGGATGATATCAAGAAGAAGGTCATGAGCATGTTCACGGATCCGGACCATCTCCGGATTGAGGATCCCGGAAAGATCGAAGGAAATACGGTCTTTACGTATCTGGATGCCTTTGTTAAGCCGGAGCATTTTGAAGAGTTTCTTCCGGACTATGCAAATCTGGATGAGCTCAAGGATCACTACCGCCGCGGCGGACTTGGCGACGTGAAGGTCAAGAAGTTCCTGAACAGCGTTCTTCAGACAACGCTGGAGCCGATCCGGAACCGTCGTCATGAATATGAGAAGAATATTGATTATGTTTACGAGGTTCTGAAGAAGGGCTCCGAGAAGGCGGAGGAAACCGCTGCGAATACCCTTCATGAAGTCAAGGAGGCGATGAAAATCAATTACTTTGACGACAAGGAGCTGATCCTGCAGCAGCAGAAGGAATTCGATGAGGCTGCAAAGGAGAGAGAGGCACTGGAGGCCCGCAAGGCGAGAAGCCGTGCAGCAGCGAAAAAGGCTTGATAAGAAAACTGATTCAGGAAGTCAAATGATCACAGGAGGAGACAAACGATGAAGATTCTTGTAACAGGCGGCGCAGGTTTTATCGGAAGTCATACAGTAGTGGAGCTGCAGAATGCAGGACATGAGCCGGTCATTCTGGACAACCTCTACAACGCAAGCGAGAAGGTACTGGGACGAATCGAAGCCATCACAGGGAAGAAGGTTCCCTTCTATCAGGTGGATATCCGTGACCGCGAGGGTCTGAACAAGGTATTCGATGCGGAGAAGCCGGAGGCAGTGATTCACTTCGCAGGGCTGAAGGCTGTCGGCGAATCGGTGAAGAAGCCGTGGGAGTACTATGACAACAACATCACAGGAACCCTGACTCTGGTGGATGTGATGCGTCAGCACGGCTGCAAGAACATTATTTTCTCCTCATCTGCAACGGTATACGGCGATCCTGCTTTTGTCCCGATCACGGAAGAGTGCCCGAAGGGACAGTGCACGAACCCTTACGGCTGGACGAAGTCCATGCTGGAGCAGGTTCTGACAGACATTCAGTTTGCAGATCCGGAGTGGAATGTGATTCTGCTTCGCTACTTCAATCCGATCGGTGCGCATAAGTCCGGAACGATGGGCGAGAATCCGAACGGCATTCCGAATAACCTGATGCCTTACATCACACAGGTTGCTGTCGGCAAGCTGGAGAAGCTTCACGTATATGGCAACGATTATGATACTCCGGACGGAACCGGTGTCCGTGACTATATCCACGTGGTTGACCTTGCAAAGGGTCATGTCTGCGCACTGAAGAAGCTTGCTCCCGGATCCGGCCTCAGCATTTATAACCTGGGAACCGGAGTTGGCTACAGCGTACTGGATATTGTGAAGAACTTCGAAGAGGCAACCGGAATCAAGATTCCGTATGTCATTGACGGAAGGCGTGCGGGCGACATTGCTACCTGCTACTGCTCTGCTGCGAAGGCAAAGGCAGAGCTTGGCTGGGAGGCCCAGTATGGAATCCGCGACATGTGCGAGGATTCCTGGAGATGGCAGAGCCAGAACCCGAACGGATACGATGACTGATCGGAACCATTTCGGAAAACGGAATAAAAACTGACGAATGAGAACGGGCGAGAGGCGAGCGCGAAAAGTAACGCTTGATTTTTCGCCCGTTTTTTGTACATGATACTGAGTACAGGTTATTGGCAGCAGGAAGCGGATATCCGGAAATGGCAGGAAAAACAATGTTTCGATTATGGGCAAAGGAATGGGACGGGGGACACCTCATCCGTGAGATTACAATAGAGGATGGCTCGGAGGAGACAAGAACCCATAAGGTCTTTCACGCATTGACCAGGGCTTGTCATGAATTCGATCTGCCGGAGCCGATCTGGCTGGATCAGAACATACGGGATTTTCAGAGACGAGCCAAGTGCCGCTTCTCGAAGGATAGCTTTGTGGAAGAGCTTCCCTTTGACTATCTGGAAATTGAAATTGTGGAAGAGGATCCGGATTTCTATGCATAGGAAGTAGCGGACTGGAAATCGCGGCGCTTCTGAAATAAAATAAATTTATGCAGAAAATTTATACATAAAGGGGAACCTGTCACAATATCTTCCAACTGTTCTGTCATTGAGCTTAATTCAATGGACAGTCATGAAACTTATGCGAGAGGAGATCAATCATGCATTACAGAATTGATGGAGAAAATCTTCCGGTACTGAAAATAACACTGGAGCAGAATGAAGGAATTGACTGCGAAGCCGGCGCCATGTCCTGGATGGACGATGAAATAGAAATGCAGACCAGCACGGGCGGCGGAATCGGAAAGATGTTCGGACGCATGCTGACAAATGAGAAAGCCTTCATGAACCGCTATATTGCCCGCCGGCCCGGCGAGATCGCATTTTCATCCAAGTTCCCCGGTTCGATCAGGGCAGTCAGGATCACGCCGGATAACGGACTGATCATCCAGAAGGGATCGTTCCTTGCCTGCGCGGGGAATATCAGCAATGAGGTTTATATCCAGAAGAGGCTGTCAGGCGGTTTCTTCGGAGGAGAAGGATTCCTGATGCGCCACTACCACGGCGACGGCATGGTCTTCCTTGAAATCGATGGATCTGCCCACGAATACGATATACCGGCAGGGGACTGCAAGATCATTGATACCGGATATCTCGCGGCGATGTCGGATACCTGCCGTCTGGAAGTGAGAACCGTAAAGGGCGTCGGCAACATCTTCTTCGGCGGGGAAGGCCTGTTCAACACAGTTGTCTATGGTCCGGGACATATCATTCTGCAGAGCATGCCGATATCATCCACGGCCATGATGCTTTATCAGTACATGCCGCACCCGTCAAATAATGGATAACGAATGCGCAGATGCAGTAAGGGCAGCTTCCTTGACACGGCGGAGCCAGTAATAGTATTTATTCTCGTTGATGTTGTTCTCTTGGCACCAGGCTTTAACAGTCTGACCGCTGGCAGAACGCTCACGGATGATGTTGGTCCAGCTTTCCAGGCGGACCTGATTCGTAGCAAGCTTTCTGCACCGACTTTTGCCAGCCATGTTTTAAATGGCTCAGCTTTTGGTGAAGGAATTGACTGAATGATTCTAAGAATTCCTTCTGTGTTGGCAGCCTGTGTTTTTCGCATCTTCCCATCAGGTGCTAACATTTGAAGTGGGGTACAAATTGTACCCCACTTGGCTTCAAGCTCCTTATCACGGGCACGCATCTTTTTGATATATTGTTTTGGGTCAGCACTATCAGTTAGTACCTGTACGACATCGACGATTGAAAGATACCATTCTTCTTCACTGGAGTGCCAGACTTTTCGAATACTGTGGTCATTGAAAAATTCCAGTTCCTCATCTGCTACATTTTCTTTGTCAATGGAAAGGGCATTTGTTTTTCCTTTTTCGTCATCGATATTAGTTAGTGCCTGCTGAAATGCCCGCCGGTGGCGGACGAAAATCCGTCATCCGGAAAACTGACCCATTATACTTTCATCTGATATGCTGTCAGCTTTCCGGCATCCTTTGAACTTAGCACGATATTCAGAAGAACTCCCTCCGGAAGATATTCCACACGGCTGTCCGGATATTTCTTCTGCATTTCATTCAACAGACCGCCGCAGGAGTAGGGGAGCAGGTAGGTGTGCTGCTCCTTTTTGCCATCGAGCGTCTGATCGAGCAGATCAAGGAGCGGCTCATACCCATCGCGGTTCCTTGCGGAGAAGTAAATGTGATCCGGGAACGAGCGAAGAACAGGAAGGTCTTCACAGAGATCTGCCTTGTTATAGACGACAAGAGTCGGAATGTCGGAGGCACCGATTTCATCCAGAGTTCTGCGGGTGACCTTCAGCTGCTCCTGCCATTCCGGGTCGGAATAGTCCACAACCTCCACGAGAAGATCCGCATATTTCACCTCATCCAGGGTGGAGCGGAAAGCCTTTACCAATGTGTGCGGAAGGTCGGAGATAAAGCCAACGGTATCACTCAGAAGAAACGGAGAATGTCCGGGAATCCGGATGCTGCGCACAGAGGTGTCCAGCGTGGCAAAGAGCATGTCCTTTTCCAGTACGGTTCTGTCCTGGACAGAGTCGGAAGGATTCGGACACAGGGACAGCAGACCGTTCATCAGAGTGGATTTTCCGGCATTGGTGTAGCCGACAAGAGAAACGAGCGGAAGGCCGCTCCGGAGTCTGCGGCTTCTCTGTGTGGAGCGTTCCTTCTCCACCTCCTTCAGCTGACGGTTGATTTCTGCAAGCTGGTGCTCGATGTGACGACGATCGAGCTCCAGCTTTTCCTCTCCGGCACCTTTGTTGGAGAGGCGGCCGGAGCCTCCGCCCTGGCGGCTTAGGTTTTTGCGCATGCCGACGAGTCTTGGCAGCATATACTGGAGCTGCGCAGACTTCACCTGAAGCCTTGCCTCGCGGGTTCTTGCCCTTGTGCTGAAAATCTGCAGGATGATGCCGGTGCGATCCATGACCTCGGTATCCAGAAAATCCTCGAGATTCCGGACCTGCATGGGAGTCAGGGACTCCTGAACAATCACAATATCCGCGTCGTCCGCAAGGACAGCGGTTTTGATTTCCTCCACCTTGCCGCGGCCGAACAGAGTCTTCTGCGTGACGGCCGGTGCATTCTGGACAATGGAGGATGTCACCTCCAGATCACAGGCCTCTGCGAGCTGTGCAAGCTCCTTCATGGAGGAGAGGTAGCGCTCCGGCGATTTATCTGTATTCAGGCCGGCAAGAACGGCTCTTTTCTTTTCGGCTGACGGCTGCAGTTCAATCATTTCTGTTTTCCTTCTATCTGCTGTTTGTTCTTTTTCGCTGCAAAGAATCGAATATGATTCTGTCTGATGTTGATCAGATGTTCTTATTAGATCACAAATGTTGCAAAAATCGAACACACTTTGAACACAATTATCCAGTATACTCAGAATTGTTTTAAAGGAAACCAATCGAGAAATCAGTTTGAGAAGCATTTCGAAATATATTCGGAATGAGTCAGTGATAGATTGAGCAGGAAAGTGAGGTATCTGCCATGTCGGATGAATTCAATGAGAATCTGAATCAGAACAACAATGGAGCAACCGGTCAGACCGGAAACGGAAATTATCAGTACCACAGCAGCTATTCGACCGGATATCAGTCAAACGGGAGCGGCTCCTCTTACCAGACGGGAGGAAACGGCTCGTATGATCCGAACGGAAACGGCGGAAAGAAGCGTGGCGGGAAGAAGCATGGCGGTATGGCTGTCATTGCCGTTCTTCTTGCAGCGGCAGTCGGTGTAGCCGGCGGCTTCTATGCCAGAGATCTGACGAAGGGAGAGGCTCCTGCAAAGACGGAAGAGAGCGCTTCTTCAGGAAGCACCGAGGAGAACAAGAGTCTTGCGGAGGCTTCGGAGAACGCGTCGGATTCTTCTGAGAGCAGCGGGACACAGAAGAAGGCAAGTGATGAGCTTAAGACCACAACCGGCTCTGCGGTTGTGACAGATGTCACGCAGGTCGTTGAGGATGTTATGCCCTCTGTGGTATCGGTCTACAACAATTTTACCCAGACCACACAGGACTTCTTCGGACAGACCTATGCGCAGGAAGGAACCTCCACGGGCTCCGGTATCATCATTGCGAAGGATGAGGACAACGGAGAGCTTCTGATCGCAACGAACAATCATGTGGTAGAGGATGCGGACAGCCTGGAGGTTCAGTTTATTGATGAGTCCACGGCAGAGGCGAAGATCAAGGGAACGGATGCCGGAAATGATCTGGCGGTCATCGCCGTCAAGCTGAAGGACATCGACAGTGACACGATGAATCAGATTGAGGTAGCTACTCTCGGGGATTCGGATGAGCTGAAGATCGGCGAGCCGGTGGTTGCAATCGGCAACGCTCTTGGTTATGGACAGTCGGTTACAACCGGTGTTGTCAGTGCTCTGGAGCGTGAGCTTCAGGTAGAGAACGTATCCGGAACCTTTATTCAGACAGATGCAGCCATTAACCCCGGAAACTCCGGCGGTCCCTTGGTTGACTTAAACGGCAACGTGATCGGCATCAACTCCAGTAAGATCGGCGGAGAAAAGGTAGACAGCATGGGCTTTGCCATTCCGATCTCCAGAGCCGTTCCGATCATTGAGGACCTGATGAATCAGAAGACCAAGGAAACCGTGGCTGAGGAAGACAGAGGCTATCTTGGAATCAGCGGCGTCAGCGTGACCAGCCAGGTTTCCAGTGCATACAGCATGCCGCAGGGTGTGTACATTGCGCAGATCATCGATGGCGGCGGAGCTGCAGATTCGGACCTTCAGAAGGGCGATATCATTACGGCAATTGAAGGAACGTCGGTTACCGATATGGAAACTCTGCAGAAGCAGCTGACCTATTATGCGGCCGGTGAGACGATCAAGCTTACCATCGAGAGACAGGATGGCACGGGAGCTTATGACAAGCAGACGGTTGAGGTAACTCTTGGAGATAAGAGTGCTATCGAGAACTACGAGGACAGCCAGAGTTCCCAGAAGAGTCAGAGCAATAAGCACAGCTTCGGCTACAACAACGGGAAGAATTCGGAGGATAGCTCCTCGGAGAGCACGGAAGAGGATTCCGACAGTCAGGACAGCAGTAAGCAGGCAGAAAACGGACAGGGCAGCACGGAGGAAGCAGAGTCCGGTCAGTATTATTCCTTCCCCTTCGGAGATCTCTTCGGACGGAACTAAGAGAGGAAGAATGTGACTGAATAGGACATCCGGATCACAGAATATAAGCGATAAAAGAAAAGGGTGCCGCAGCGCGGATCGGAGAAAATCCGAAAAGCGCTGCGGCACCTTATCTTTGTGCCCGGAGGACACACAATTTATGATTCTGTGACTGCTGAATGGATACGGAACTTCGGAAAACTTCCTCAGAATTCCAGCTCTGTTCCGGTCAGAAGGCGATATGCCTCGAGATACTTGGCGATGGTCTTGTCAATGACTTCCTGAGGAAGATTGTAATCGCTGTCCGGATTTGCCTTCAGCCAGTCACGTACGAACTGCTTGTCGAAGGAGGGCTGAGAATGACCGGGCTCGTAGCCTTCTACCGGCCAGAAGCGGCTGGAGTCGGGAGTCAGCATCTCATCGGCAAGAATAACCTCGCCGTCCTCATTCAGACCGAATTCAAACTTGGTATCGGCAATGATGATGCCTCTGGTGCGTGCATAATCGGCACACTTGACATAAAGGGCGATGGTTGCGTCCTTGATCTTCTTCGCATACTCCTCACCGTGGCCGGGGAATGCCTTCTCAAGAACCTCAATGCTCTTCTCGTAGGAGATGTTCTCGTCGTGATCACCGATTTCTGCCTTGGTGCTGGGGGTGTAGATCGGCTCAGGCAGCTTGTCGCATTCCTTCAGACCTTCCGGAAGCTGAATGCCGCAGACAGTGCCGTTCTTCTTGTAGCTCTCCCAGCCGGAGCCGGTGATGTAGCCGCGCACGATGCACTCAATGGGGATCATGGTCAGCTTGCGGCACAGCATGCTGCGTCCGCGGAACTCCTCCGTGCGGAAGAACTCAGGCATATCATTTACATCTACGCTGAGCATGTGATTCGGGATCACATCTTTGGTATAGTCAAACCAGAAACGGGACATCTGGGTCAGAACCCGGCCCTTGTTGGTTACCTTGTTCTTCAGAATTACGTCAAATGCAGAGATACGATCGGTGGCATACATGATCAGAGAATCGCCGATGTCGTAAATCTCGCGTACTTTTCCTTCCTTGACAGGACTAAACTGCTCCATGTGTTCCTCCTTATGTGCCGCAGCGCGGCAGTACTGAATGATTCGCCACAGTTAAAAGTATAGAAGGTTCAGAAAGTTCGGCAAGCTTTTTTGCAAAACTCCTGTGCCGAAAATAACGGTGAAATTACTGTCATATTTTTGTAAAATTAACAAGAGAACATCGAAATACGAAAAGAAGCGGGAAATCAGAGCATGAAAAATACAACCATCGGCATTCTGGCACACGTGGATGCCGGAAAGACAACGTTATCGGAGAGCATCCTGTTTCAGACGGGAGCAGTAAAAAAGCGGGGACGCGTGGATCATGGCGACGCGTTTCTGGATACGGATGAAATGGAGAAAAAGCGGGGGATCACGATTTATTCGAAGCTTGCAAGGTTTCGGATCGGTGATCGTCCGTTTACCATTCTGGATACGCCGGGCCACGTGGATTTTTCTCCGGAAATGGAGCGGGTGCTGCGCGTTCTGGATGCGGCGGTGCTGGTGGTCAGTGCCGCAGATCTTACTGCGCAGCAGGGTGCGGATCCGCAGGTGAGAGTTCTGTGGAAGCTTCTGCAGCATTATGAGGTTCCTGCTTTTCTTTTTATCAATAAGATCGATCAGCTGCTGCCGCGGGTTCCGGAAGGGGAGAAGGCAGAGACTGAGGAAGTGCAGGCAGTCTGTGAAAAGCTGTTCGGACTTCTTCGAAGCGATCTGGGGCAGGGGCTTGTCCGGTTTGATGAGAGGCAGATCTGCGAGGACAATGAAGAAGGGATCGCAGTCTGTGAGGATGCTCTGATGGAGCGTGTACTGGAGGGCGGTCACGTGGAGAAGGCGGATGTGAGCCGTCTGATTCGGGAGAGGAAGCTCTTTCCTGTCTACTGCGGCAGCGCCCTGAGAAACGAGGGAACGGAGGCTCTTCTGGAGGGACTGTCGCTGTTTACGGGAGAGGCGGAGCCTGCAGCTTTTTCGGAAGAGCAGAAAGAGAATCTGCCGTTTGGCGCGTTTGTCTATAAGATCACGAGAGAAAACGGGACAAGGCTTACCTGGATGAAGATTACCCAGGGCACGCTCTCTGTGAGGGACAGTGTGCGGGAAGTCATGCCGCAGGCTGGAAATATGCTGCTTTCTTCGGAGCAGGGATCCCCGGCCCTGGATGATACAGAGGGAATGGAGGATGCCGATGAGACTTCCCTGCAGGAGCAGGAAATCTCAGAGAAGATCAGCGAGCTGCGCCTGTATTCCGGTGACCGGTATGAGGCCAGAACCAGTGTCTGCGCAGGAGAAATTGTGGCGGCAGCAGGGCTTTCCCATACCTTCGCGGGAGACGGCCTCGGCGTGGAGGAGAGCAGGAAGGAAGAAATCCTGACGCCGATTATGACGAGCAGTGTGACCGCGACAGACCGCTTCGGAAAGCCGGTGGATGATTTTACGCTGCTGAAGGCTCTTCGGGAGCTGGAGGAGCAGGAGCCGATGCTCCATGTCGAAAAGGAAGAGGAGACCGGAGACATCACCGTTCGGATTATGGGGGCGGTGCAGATTGAGATTCTGAAGAATCTTCTCCGCGAAAAGAGCGATCTTCGGGCGGAGTTCGGCCCGGGCAGCATTGTCTATCAGGAAACCATCCGACGTCCGGTGGAGGGCGTAGGCCACTTTGAACCGCTGCGGCATTACGCGGAGGTTCATCTCCTGCTGGAGCCGGGAGATGCGGGAAGCGGAATTACGTTCGAGAACCGCTGCATTCCGAATACGCTGGAGCGCAACTGGCAGAACCTGATTCTCTCGCAGCTGGCAGTAAAGAGCTTCAAGGGGGTACTTACCGGTTCGGGACTCACGGATGTGCACATCTGCCTCCTCGGCGGAAAGGCCAATAAGAAGCACACCTCCGGCGGTGATTTCCGGAAGGCGGCATACGCGGCTGTGCGGCAGGGCCTGATGATGGCAGAGAATATTCTGCTGGAGCCGGTTCTGAATGTGACGCTGGAAATTCCTTCGGAAAATGTGGGACGCGCGATGACGGACATCAGTCAGATGCACGGCAGGTGCCAGCCTGCGGAGTTTCGCGGTGAAGAGGCGGTTCTGGAGGGATCGGTTCCTGCCTCGGAGCTTGGCGATTATGCGGCGCAGGTGGCAGGCTACACAGGAGGGAGAGGCCGGCTGTCGGTATCCTGGAAGGGATATGAGCCGTGTCATAACGCCAGAGAAATCATCGAAGAGAAGAAGTATGATCCGGATACGGACCGCAGGAATCCTACCTGGTCCGTGTTCTGCTCCCATGGAGCAGGAACCGTGGTTCCCTGGGACAGGGTGCGGGATTATATGCATGTGGACACCGGCTGGAAGCCGGAGCCGGAGGATTCGTCCTCAAAGGCAGCGTATCGTTCGGATGATTATTACACCTTTACAGGCACCCACACAGAGGAAATCGAGCTGGATCGCCCCGAGGATGGAGCGGAGGAGAAGGATCACTCTGCACATCGGGAAAAGAGCAGGGATTTCAGAGAACGGCAGCAGGCTTTTCGCTCGGAAGAGGATGAGCTGAAGAGAATCTTTGAGAAAACCTATGGGCCGGTCAAAGAGCAGCTGCGTCATCCGGACAATGTGAGGAGAGGAACCGTGCTCCCTTCGGAGGAAGCGGGAAACGAAGAAGCGGTGCAGGGGATTTCGGCGGAAGCGGCACAGGAAAACGGGAAAGCTGCGGGAAGCGAGGCTTCCGCACGACCCGCGAAAAAGACTGCCCGCAAGGAAGTTCAGGAATTCCTTCTGGTGGATGGCTATAACATTATTTTCGCCTGGGAGGAGCTGAAGGAGCTGGCACAGACGGATATCAAATCCGCCAGAGACAGCCTTCTGGAGATCCTGTCCGATTACGCCGGATATTCCGGTGTCAATGTCATAGTGGTCTTCGATGCATACCGGGTTCCCGGAGGCAAAGGAGAGGTTTACCGGCATCATAACATCGATGTGGTTTATACCAGAGAAGCAGAAACGGCGGATCTTTACATTGAGAAGACCGCGCACCGGCTTTCGAAGAACAACCGCGTCACGGTGGCAACGGGTGATTTCGTCGAGCAGGTTATTATTTTCGGTGCCGGCGCCTTCCGGCTCTCACCGAGAGGCCTTCTGGAACAGATTCTGTTTGCAGCCGCTGAGCTGCGGGAGAAATATCTGACGGATTGAGAACAAGGAAGAATCCGGCGGCTTGAGAAATGAGGAAAAGTATCATGCAGGAAAGACGATTCTCAAACAGGGAGCTGTGTGCGCTGATCGTGCCGCTCCTGTTTGAGCAGTTTCTGAATTTACTGGTCGGAATGGTGGACATGGTTATGATTGCCGGTGCGGGAGAGGCGGCCATGTCCGGTGTTGCCATTGTCAATGAGATCAACAATCTGGCCATTCAGGTGCTTGGCGCCATCGGAGGCGGCGGTGCGGTGATCATTTCCCAGTATCTGGGCTTT
>OIXL01000852.1_pt1 | contig 13343 bp, 7 predicted proteins | sample 1587761 | NCBI WGS metagenome assembly OIXL01 (sample SAMN03283246) | human gut metagenome | biome: human-associated habitat; material: feces | host: Homo sapiens | place: Peru | collected 2012 | reverse complement strand
CCATTGTGTCGGGTCAGTTTCAGCGACCATCTCTCCTTTCTGGGGTCACGCAGAGAACGCCGTGCGCGGGGTAGGGGAAACGCAGTGCAGCGGAGCTGCAAATCTGCCGCCTGCTATGCGCCAGATAATACCCAGCAGGATATGACCGCAGGGCATCACATCCACTGGGCAAGACTGCCGCCCTTGACCCGCGCAAAGAGCTGGTCTCGCCTGTCGGCTCGGTCGGTGCTTCAAAAGGCCAGTGGCCTTTTGAGGTCGCCGCGGGCGACCCGCACCTCTCTGCACTCTTGCGCCGAACAACCTGACAGACAAAACTTTGCGAAGTCCTCTCTACCAGCTTGCCCGGTTCTTCTTCGGTGTCGGTCTGCTCGCAAGCTGTTCCTGCCCGATTTCCTCCGGCGTATGGCTTCTTCTTAGTGCGCTCTTGTCGTGGCGGCACTTCTCCGAAAAAGCATATTAACTTGCAGCCGATCATGTTGTTGTCAAGGTACGATGTTGTCTTGTAAGAAGTTGAGGGCTTTCAAAAAATGCGAGCAAGACTGTTTTTGAAAGTGGTTCCTACACCCTATACAAGCTTAAAGGAGTGTTTTTAAACGGGGGGCTCATGAAAATTTGGGGAATTTTCACTTTTTCAAACAACCTCCTATACCTATAACATTCTAAGAAGGGTGTTTGGCAACCTGATTTTCAAATTTTGTTTGGAAAACTTCTTACACCAATATGAATCTTAAGAGCCCTTTTTGAATACAGTTTTGAAAATTTCACAATTTGGGACAAAAAGAAAAACGGCAAAGTTCACAACAGAACCTTACCGTTTTGGGGAATGCTGCACAGCAGCACAGTATTATTTCTTTTGGTTTATTATTTCATAACTGCGTTCAGCAATGTCTGATAGTCACTCACCACATCGTACACCACGTTTTCATCGTTCAGTGCCTTGAAATGCGCACGGGCACAATCAATTTTAGCCTGTTCTACCGGAGTGATGTGATTGAGCTTCATGGAATCCAGCGTGCCTTTGGTTTCAGCAACAAAGTAGATGTGCTTGACTGTGCCCTCATAGAACGCAATCGCCCAGTCGGGATTGTATTTTCCAACAGGTGTGGAAATATAGAACCCATCCGGCAGCTTTACATAGACTGCCACATCACGGTTCGTATCGAGGTCGGCGGCAAAATCACGCTCGTTGCTTGAATCGTAAATCAGATGGTCATACAGATGCCGCTGTACTTTCATGACGTTCGTACCGAGTTTTCCCTTCAAGGTCGGCTCAGTGAAAATGTCTGTATCGTAATGCTCATCCAGAATATTGTAAGTGATATGCTGGATGATGGCTGTTGCCTTTTCGTCATTGATAAGGGCAGCTGCTTTCAGAATGAACTCTTCCGGGTTGTCCTTGAACTGATCGAACACCGCTTTTTCAATGCCGACCAGAATCTGTACAATCGCCTTGCGGGTCAGCTTGGTTTCAGCCACCAGCTTGCCAATCAGGTCATACTTGACGCTCTGGCTGGCGTGAATTTTGGTCTGTGGGTCATATTTATGCTGATCCGCTTTTGCGAAAGCAGAGCCATCTAACAGAGAATCCTTGGATTTGATCTCCGTCATTTCACCGGATTCTACTTTGAAGTAAATCTTCGATACGTTCAGATTGCGGTTGAGCGAGCAAATGGATTTTTGCACCAGTTCATCCGTGTCAAAATCCACCACATAAACCGATTTCGGGCTGATTTTGTTCCAAAGGGCCTTGAACTCCGGCATAGCCAGCTTGTCCGGGTCAATTTTCAACTCCACATTGTTGGAACGTGCATTTTCAGGCAGCATGACCTTATCGCTGTAAACAGAGTCCAGCAGGTCAATGACCGATGCTGCACAGTCTGCAACTTCTTCTGCCACTTGTACAGCATGGTTTGCATGGTCGGCATAGTACTTATCCGTCAGCGCACCATGGCGGTCCACATAGCCATTCTGGACCAGATCAAAATAGATGGCGGCGGCGGTGTCAGTATCCACAATCTGCTCGTTGCCGTTTGTATCCGTAAGAACTCTGCCAACAAACAAGGCTGCATCCACCTTTCTGGGACGGTTCGCAACTGCTTCGGCCAGTTCGCTTTGCAGGCCTTTGGCGAAGCTGTCATAACTTTCGCTGGCAATGACAGTCAGGATGTTGATGTTATGCACATCGTTGCCCAGAACATTCGCATCCATACGTTCACCGTTCTGGTTGACGCACAGACGCAGGCCGCGGCCAACCTCCTGCCGTTTGCGGACTTCACTGCTGCTCTGTTTCAGGGTGCAGATCTGGAACACGTTCGGGTTATCCCATCCTTCCCGGAGGGCAGAGTGTGAGAAGATAAAGCGCACGGGGGAACGCTTGGGGTCCCGGTCAAGAAGAAGCTCCTTGTTTTTCATAATCAGGTCATAGGCACTGATGTCATTGGAGGTTTTCTCCCGCTTGTCATCGCCTGCAACCTGATTGACAAAATGGCCCTTCTTGTCCACCGAAAAATAACCCGCATGGGTATCGTGTGCAGAAATTGCTTTCAGGTAGCGGATGTAGTCATCCTCGCCCAGCGAAAGCTGCATCTGGCCGACAATATCCTCGTACTCCTGCTCAAACATCTCTGCATAAATACCGTTGTAAGGCTGGCCTGCAGCATCATAGCACTTGTACTTGTCCACTTCATCAATAAAGAACAGGCTCAGCACTTTAATACCCTTGTGGAACAGCTGACGTTCCCGCTCAAGATGCGAAAGGATCGTTTCCCGAATCTGAATGCGGCGCAGCTGGTCCTCATCCACCTTGCCGACCACATCTCCGGCAAACAATCGGACACCATTCAGAAATTCAATGTGGTTGTCCCGGCCATCAATCTCTTTCACCACATAGCCATCCTTGTATTCGTCCAGATTGCCGGAATAGTCATAGAGGTTGAATTTCAGCCCAACGGTGCGCGTTACCTTGCGCAGGCCGGATTTTCCCTTGCAGTCGAACTGGATCGTTGCCGTAGGGTCTGCCTTGGAAAGATTGATGCTTTCCAGATAGACAAACCCATCCGTAGCGGTACTGCCGGATTCCGTAATGCCCTTGACCACGATTTTCTTGACCAGACGCTTATTATAGGCTTCCATTGCATCCAGCCGATAGACCATGTTGTAGATGCTGTCTGCACGGTGGGTAGCCGAGTAGCGCAGGGTGATCATCGGGTTGAACTCTTTCATCCGCTCTTTGGTCTGTTTGCCCTCCACCGACTGCGGTTCATCAATAATCAGGATCGGGTTTGTCTTTGCAATAATGTCAATGGGCCGACGGGAACGGAACTCGTCCAGCTTCATATAAATACGGCGGGCATCTTTGCCTTTGGCATTGAACGCCTGCGAATTGATGATCATGACATTGATGGAACTATCCGAGGCAAAGCGGTCAATTTCCGTCAACTGTGCGGAGTTGTAGATAAAGAAGCGGATCTTCTTGCCGTACTCTTCTGCAAAGTGATCCTGTGTGACCTCAAACGATTTATACACGCCCTCACGGATGGCAACACTGGGCACGACTACGATAAACTTACTCCAGCCGTAATGCTTGTTCAGCTCATACATGGTCTTGATATAGGTGTAGGTTTTGCCGACACCTGTTTCCATCTCAATGGTAAGGTTATAGTGTCCCTCCAGCTGCTTAGATGGTTCAATCTGGTTGGTGCGCTGGATTTTTTGCAGGTGTTCCAGAATAATACTGTCGCTCAGCTCTGGTACAATATGTTCATTGCGCCAGCCTGTGAAGCTTGTTTCCATATCAGTCTGGTAAATGCCGCTGCCGTTGTCGATGCGGTAATTCGTAGTCAGGTAGGGCTGACCTGCAAAGACGTCCACCACGGCTTTTGCGGCATCTGCCTGAAATTTCTGGTGTTTGAATTGAAGTTTCATCTGCTGTTCTCCCTCAAATCACCTTGACATCGGTATCCTGTGCATACAGCTTGAAAATCTCAAACACGTTGATCTTTTCCGGGCTGCTGGCAAAGGAAGAATCCCGGAACACTGCACGGCGCGGCTTGCGTTTGGCGATTTCCTTGATAACATTTTCCGGCACATTGCTGTCAAAGCAGGCAACCAGGGCATCGGGAACATTCAGCGCAGCATCACCGGGTGCGTAGGTGTGGACGGTGCAGTTGTCGATTTTCTCAGACCGATACGGCATGGACAGCGGCAGACCCCAATCCAGTAGACAGCCAAACAGCAAATCAAGGCCGGTGCGGTCCTCCTTGATGTTGCTTTCCAAATCTTCGAGGTTGGTCTGGGAGTATTCTTCGGCAGAATAGTAGACGTCCTTCATATTGGTATCGTCCAGCTTGAAAACACGGAAGCCCACATCGGGATTCTTGCTGATATCCACCATTTCAATCGGCGGCTTTCCATCTCCCGCGTCAATCGTTTTTACAATTTTAGCAGTGGTATCATCGCCCGGCTTAGAGCCATCCATGCGGTTCAGAGGAACGCACTTCCAGCAATCATCTTCCTGCTTGATTTTTTCGCCAGCTCTGCGAATACGCTCTTTGCCAATATCACAAATAGTTTTATAGCCAGCTTTGTAGGCTTCGCTCTTTTCATCACAAGGCTCAGGCAACTGCACCATAACAAATTTGCGATGGCCACCATCTTGCGCATTCAGCTGCATAACCGCATGGGCGGTAGTAGCAGAGCCAGAGAAAAAATCCAAAATAGTAGAATCATCTTCTTTGTCTGTAATATATTCGATAAGTTGTTTGATATCGTCAATGCTTTTAGGATTTTCAAATATCCGCTTTCCATCAAAAATTTTCAAAAATTCATTTGTTGCAGTTTGCGCATAGCTGAAACGCACTGAACGCATGACCTCTTTGCTTTGTTCGAATAAGTTCAAACGTACTCTAGGCACAGTCGTCTCGTCAGGTCCAAATACAACATGGCCCTTTTCGATTTCTTCTTGCAATCTTTCCGGACTAGAGTACCTCCATCCGCTTACGGGTTTCTTACAAACTTTTTTCGTAACTGGATGAAGCACATCATACATCGGTCCACCACCACCGGGCCAGTTTATATTTCCATCATCACGATATGGTCCTTTTTCATCTACTTTTGAAAAGCGTGCTAACGAACGACGCTCATCACCAGCAGGCCAAGATGAGTACAACTTTTTCAGTCCAATGGAAACCTTCTCCCAATCGTCATTATACAGTTTTCTGAGTTTTATAAATTCATCTCGGACTTCATCGATTCCTTCTTTAGAAGCACGAAAAATTGTACCGCTTTCCTTGATGCTAACAGCACTCTTAAAATAAACAAGCATATATTCATGCCCGACAGAAAAATACTTAGCATCATTTTTTCTGTTTTTGTCATAAACTAGACATGCGACAAAATTAGCTTCGCCAAATACTTCACTGGAAATCTTTTTGAGATTTTCCACTTCAGCATCATCAATACTAATAAAAATAACACCGTCATCGGTCAACAGATTCCGTGCCAGCATCAGCCGGGAATACATCATGCTGCACCAGTCAGAGTGAAAACGTCCGTTGCTGTCGTTGTTCTTGAACAGCCGATTCTCGTCCTCGTCATACATCCCAATCTGACGGTTTTCTTCATCCTGCGAACGCATAAAATCGTCTGCATAGATAAAATCATTGCCCGTATTATACGGCGGGTCAATGTAAATCATTTTGATTTTGCCCAGATAACTCTCCTGTAACAGCTTGAGCACTTCTAGATTGTCGCCCTCAATGTAGAGATTCTCGGTATCATCCCAGTTTTTACTTTCTTCCGGGCAGGGGCGCAGGGTCTTGCGGATGGGCTTGTTGGCTTCCACAATGGATGCCTTTTTGCCCACCCATGTAAACTCGTATGCTTCATCCCCGTCCACAACGTCCGGCGAGAGCATCTGCTTCAGCAGTTCAAAGTTGATGCCGCGCTTGTAAACCTTGTGGTCGGGGGTACTCTTTTCCTCATCCAGCATTTCTGTGATGCAGTTGGGGAAAAGCGCGGCGATTTTATCAATGTTCTGGGATGTCAGGTTGGGGGTCTGAAGGGGAAGTTTGTTATTCATTGGGAGAGTCCTCCTGTTTTTTGCTTGTACTATTTATAAAATCTCTAATATCTGCTAAAGATACATCTTCATAAGATATCTTATTTAAAACTCGTTCGGTTCGGGATATGTATATTGATCTATATTTAATGAACTCTTGGTGTGCCGCAATATATTCTGCAAGCACTTTTTCGCCAAGTGAATCGGACGTTCCTGAAAAATAGTGGTCTATAATTTCTTCAGTTGCATCACTCAATCTAATAATTGCATCGCAAATCTTTTGAGAAGGAATCCCCTTATTCCCAGAAATTTCAATAATAAGATTTTCTACTTTTATTGTGAGATCACGGCTACATTCGCTTAAAAGGCTTCCTCGTTCAGACATATCTGCGGCCCTTGTGTATGCCGATTCTATAGTCCCTGGACTAGATACAATTTCAAATTCAAAAAAGCAAGTTTGAAGGCGTTGTAATTTTGCGCTGCGGTTATCTATAATTTTCCCAATTATCGCTAACTCGTTTGCCTGTTGTGTCAACTTTTCTAGTCTTTCTTGTGCCCTATCATTTTCTTCCTTGAATTTTTGGTTTTGCCAAACTGCAAGCAAACCCAGAGCCACCGTGCTTGTATAGGTTAAAATATCGCCCGCACCCCATTGGGCTTGAAGTTTATCACATGGCGCATCGGTAACGAATAGAATATGAATCAAAATAGCAAATACAATACTGGCGATAATCCATGTTTGGATGAGATGTTCCTTAATAAATTTTTTCATAGTTGTGTTTCTTTGTCTTGTTCGGCAGTTTTATTATCTTTGAAAAGTAAAAGGAACAATTTGAATTGTTTCCATTGCCCTTTTGTAAATTGTTGGCAGTCAACCAACCACATACTAAAAAACACCAATGCACACGATGCAATTGATATTGCGTTGTTTATCTTTGATGGAAAATCAAACGGCACAACAAATGAAGCAAATAAAACAATGTACGCCACACTTTTTATGCTACTTGATATTATACTCCAAATTTTGGTTTTGCGATTATCCGTAAAACAGTCAACATAATTTTTTAGAAAAGCTATCATTTTCTCGTCACACTTTGAATCCAAAGTCTCATTAAAAATATCTACTTTTTCTTCTAAAATAGTGGTGGAAAAATCAAGTTGAGAATCAATCGCTTGCGAAATAGCCAATAAAAAAGTGAAAAGGCCCAGCCCGGCAATAATCCGTGAATTGACTTCCCAGAAAAATGAGATCACGCATAGACCTGTAAAGCCAACTGCAAGAAAAAGCATAACATTGTTCTTTTTCACAGTTCTTTCAACTCCTTTCGTAATGCTATTAAAGTTGCATTCATCTCTACCTGACGATTGAACTGTTTTTCTTTCCGAATCTTATTCTCCAATGCCGCAATCTGCTTTTGCAGTTTTTCACGTTCCGCAGAGCGCTGGATGTTCTCCGCAATGCTGTATGCGGCACTCCAGCTCTCACCCTGCAATCGGGCAATCTGCCGCACCAGTCCATCGTAAACCGCCTCTAAGCTCAGGCCGCTTATCGCAAGGGACAATTCTGTTTCTGGCATCCAGTCTGTATGCAGATAGCGGCTTACCTTGGCACTGCTGTTCGCAGATGTATCTTTACAGCCGATCCAAGCCTGCACCTTATTCTCATAAGAAAGAACAAACAGAATGTGATAGGGGATTTCACTGTCGATTTGGCGCAGAACAGCTTCATCCAGCTTTGGTTCGGTCAGACACAGCTCGAAAATCTCGATCTCTGTCACCCGCTCTCCGGCAGTGAGATTCAAGGTGGACACTGCCAGCTTGTTGCGCCAGTAGATACAGCGCAGCTGGTCTGCAAACAATCGCTTGACTGCCGCTGGAACGGCAGCGTTTTCATAGAACTTCTGTTTCGGAATCCGTTTGTTAAACTCCGTGGAGGGTGGAAAGCCCAGCATTGATCTCACCTCTTATTGTACCACAAGGAAGCAAATCAGTTCAAAGTCATCCAGCCCGGAAATCGAAGAAAGCAGGGCCGTCGTACCGCCCATCTTGAACAGACTGTCAATGTCGCTCTCTTCCTTTGCATCCAGAATGGAACGGATGGCCTTGCTCAGCAATTCAGAATAGGCCGACATATTCTTTCCATCGTCCGTGGCCTGATTGAACTGTTGGCAAAGGCTCTGGTCGGGTTCGGTTTTGCCTTTGCAGAGCAGCCGCAGACGATCCAGCAGCTCTTTCGGAGAAAGATAATCGCAGACAGTCGAGCCATCCTGCCCAATATAAACCATGTAGAATGGATGCAGACGGTTTTGCTGATCCACATTGATCTCATTGTTGATGTTTTTCAGAACAAAGATCACACCCGGAGGTGCATCGGGCGTAGATGCAACAATTGCGTGCATCCCAAGCGGCGTATGCTCTACATCATCGTGTTTCTTCATATAGTCCAGCAAGTCCAGCCGGAACTCGTTCAATCCCAAGTCCATAATGGAAATGCCGCCCGACATTTCTTCCAGATCGACCACCTCGTTTTTCAGCCGTTTGAGCTGTGCACTGCGATATTCCAAATCGCCTTTTTCTTCCGGGCTGATGAGGTTATCATCCCCTGTGGAAGTCATGACCGTCAGCTTCATCCGGGTTTCCACGCGGCCTTTCAGGTTGATGTACTCATCCAAATCCACATCCGGCCAGAAGTTGACCAACTGGATGCAGCGATTCTGGCTTCCGATGCGGTCAATGCGGCCAAAACGCTGGATAATGCGCACAGGATTCCAGTGAATATCATAGTTGATCAGATAATCACAGTCCTGCAAGTTCTGACCTTCGGAAATGCAGTCGGTGGCAATCAACAAATCAATATCCGCCTGATTCACGTTCGGCAGGCTGTCCCGCCGCTTGGAAATGGGCGAAAAGCAGGTGAGAACTGTATTCAGATCACCACTGAGTTTGGGAATGGTTGTTTTACCATCCACGCTGCCGGTGATTTCGGCAGTGTTCAGCCCAAACTTTTGCTTTACATAGCCGGAAATATTCTGATACAGATAGTCAGCAGTATCTGAAAACGCAGTAAAAATAATGATTTTCCGGTTGCCGGGATTGATGGGATGCCTTTGCTTTTCGTCAATCAGGCGCAGCAATTCTTGCAGCTTGGCATCGTATGCAGGGGTGATATCCTGCACCATCAGGGAAAGAAGCTCCAGATTTTCAGCATCCTTTTCCAGATCATGCAGCCACGAAACATGATCCATATCCGCAAGATCAATCTTTACTTTGCGGCCGACTGTAAAAATGTCGTTGTTCTGGTCATCATCGTCCCAATCGGTTGCATCGGAAATGTCGTTCAGCTCCAGCACACGGCTGCCATTTTGATATGAACGTACCGATTGCATGGTATCTTCAATCAGTTTACTGATTCGGTCAATCGTCAGCCGGAACGCATAAACAGAACTTTCCAGCCGTTTGAGCAGGTTAATGCTCATCAGACGGCGGATTCCCTCTTCACGGCCTGCCTGCGTCAGTCCCTTTCCATGCTGGCTGGGGTCGATGTATTTGGAGATCCGAGAGGACAGAATAAAGCTGGTTGGTGTGTAAATGTGCAGCGTCAGCGAATCCAGTACATTATAGATCTGCTGATAGTTGATTGCATTATCAAGACTTGTCAAGCACGGCTGCACAGAGATCGGCTTCAACCGTTCCGGGAAAGTACCAACATCAGAAATATTATAGTATTTTTCGATATGTCGGCGAGAACGTGCAATCGTCACACTGTCCAGCACCTCAAAGAAATCGAAGTCCAGTGCCGCAAGCAGCGCATTTGTGGTACGCTCTGTGACAGGAAGCTTGCTCCATGTATTGAAAGCCTTTTGCGCCTGCCGGAAAATTTCATCAATCGGAGACGAAGTATTCAGCTTTTCATTGATTTTTCCGGCATCTCCCTCATAGGCAAGCGCAAGCTGGTTTTTCAAATCCACAAAGCGATTATTTACGGGTGTTGCCGAAAGCATCAGCACCTTGGTGCGCACCCCAGAACGAATCACGCGATTCATCAATTTTGTGTAGCGGTTTTCTTTCTCATCAGTAGAGGTATTACTGCCATTGCGGAAATTGTGGCTTTCATCAATCACAACAAGGTCAAAGTTCCCCCAGTTAAGTGCAGCAAGGTCGATACCGTTAGAGGTTCCGCTGGAACGGCTCAAATCTGTATGGTACAACACATCGTAACGGAAACGGTCTTCTACCAGTGGATTGTTGACGTAGTTGCCTTTATAGATGTTCCAGTTTGCGGCCAACTTTTTGGGACAGAGTACCAAAACGGATTTGTTGCGATTTTCATAGTACTTGATTACAGCCAGTGCAGTGAACGTCTTGCCAAGGCCCACGCTGTCTGCAAGAATGCAGCCGTTATACTGTTCCAGCTTGTGGATAATGGCCAACGCTGCATCTCGCTGAAAATCATAGAGCATATTCCAGATTTTACTCTGCTTGAAGCCTGTAGCTTCATTTGGGAGATTATCTTCTGACACATCCTCCAAAAATTCACTGAAAATATTGTAGAGGGTGAAGAAATAGATAAAGTCCGGGCTGTTTTCTCGATAAGCTGTGCTGATGCTTTGCAATACAATATCTGTAACATCCTGAAGTCGGGAAGAATCATTCCAGATTTCATCGAACAGCGACAAAAAGTAACGGCCGTTTTCAAAGGCTTCGGTTCGCTGAACAGGGTAGTATGCGTTGTTTCCGCGTTCACAACCAAGGTCGACCGTTGTAAACCCACTGATTGGCATATAGGAACTTTCACCAACCGTCATGAAACCGGGCATTTGCTCTCCACTGACATTGGAACGAAATTTTACTTTCCGTCGCACCCAGTCGGCACATTCTTTCGCCAGTGCTTTTTGAGTGAGTTCATTCCGCAAGCGAACCTCAAATTCTGTGCCGTAAAGGCTCTTTTCGCGGGTCAATTTCGGAATATAGAACTCTCGCCGCTCTTTTGGCGTGTTTTCCTGCACAAAGGTCGGTGAAGTAAAAATAAAGCGAAGTTCCGCGATTTCTTCCAAATGTTTCTTTAATTCCTGATACGCATAAATGGAAAAACAGGCCGCAGCAATGGACACGCGGCTCCCTTTCTGCATAGTATCCTGTAAATCTTCCCGAACAGTATGGTTGATATTATCCAGAATTTTCATAGAAGAGTCCCCGCAATCGACTGACTAAAGCGAAAATTAACTTTCAACGACAAGATACAACAATTCATTTTAATGATACTCTAATCAGGTTGGAAAATCAATCGTTGCTCAGGCAGAAAAAGCTCAGCAGGCACTAAACGGATAAAAAGTTTTGAATTTGGCCTTCAAATAAGGTATAATGAATTTACAAACGCTAAAGATTAAGAAGCGAGCAGGTGATACCATGCCTTTCCCCCTCAACCATTACATTGAAGCCTCTCATGTGGATTACAAGGAACGTCTTGAAGAGAAAAAGCCGCGCAGCTGGCTGAAATCCGTGTCGGCATTTGCCAATACCGAGGGCGGACACCTGATTTTTGGCGTAAAGAATGAGCCGCGCGAGGTCGTAGGATTGGAAAATCCGCAGGCTGTGGTAAGCAGATTGACGGAACTTATCAAAGTCCGCATTGACCCTACACCACGCTATCGGGTGCGGGAGATCGAAATGGAGGGCAAGCCCTGCGTTGATCTGGAAGTACAGGACGGTCCGGCGTATCCATATTATTATGCCTTTGACGGTTCCCATACGGCCTATGTGCGGCATGGCGACCAGTCCGAAGAAGCCACTTCACGGGAACTGAACGAGCTGATCCTACAAGGTATGAACCAGACCTTTGATGCCCTGCCCAGTTCTTATCGAGTGGGTGATGTCAGTTTTACACTGCTGGCCGCGACGTTTAAGAATCTGAAAAAAGAGGATTTCGACCTCGAAAAAGACTTGCCATCCGCAGGATTGGTAACAGACGATGGACAAATCACGAATGGCGGCCTGTTACTCTGCGATCAGGGCGTTCTGAAACAATCCCGTATTTTCTGCACCCGCTGGAAAGGCAACTATAAGGGCAGCATTGAAGAAGATGCTCTGGATGACAAGGAATTTCAGGGTGCAAGTCTGATTACGCTGCTGCAAAATGCGGAAGATTTTGTTCGCAACAACAGCAAAAACCCGTGGAGCATCCGTGGTATGACCCGCGAAGAACGCAGTGATTACCCGTATAAGGCCGTTCGTGAGGTGCTGGTCAATGCGCTGATCCATCGGAATTATCAGATTCTTGGTTCGGAGATTCATGTAGAAGTGTTCGATGATCGGCTGGAGATCACTTCACCGGGCGGTATGATGAATGGCCGCAGGGTGCAGGACATGGATATCCGGCACATTCCGTCTATGCGGCGCAATCAGGTTATTTCAGACGTGTTCTCACGGCTTGGCTTTATGGAGCGCCGTGGCAGCGGCATTGACCGCATCCTGAACTCTTATGTGGAAGTAGCCCAGAAGCCGACTTTCTACTCAGATTCGGATTTCTTTATCGTCACACTGCCGAATAGAAGTGTAGCGACTCCGGCACAGGTCAGTATGGAAAGTGTGGAGGCTCAGCCTGCAAAAGTATCGACTTCTTCAAAAAAAGTGGCAATCTCGACCCTAGAAGTGGCAACCCCGCAAGAAAAAGTGGAAACCTCGACCCTAAAAGTGGCAACTTCCCAAGAAAAAGTGGCAACCTCAGAAAAAGAGGATATGGACAGCGAGGTAGCCAATTTCAAAAATCAGCTGGATGGGACTAACTTTGGAAGCAGAACAAAAGAGAAAACTTTAGGGCTTTTCAAAAGATACAGATACGAATACTCTTTTCATTCCATCAATGTGGCTCAATTCTTCGATGTGAAGATTTCTCGTGCCAATGCCATCATCCGGGATCTCCGTCGTCTTGGCATTGTCGAATCTCCGCAATATGGAGTGTATCAGTTTATAAGAAAGTAGAAAGTAAAATCGCTTTGCAAACCGAAATATTGGCAGAACTAATATTTTATTGGAACAAGTTAATATAATTTGAATTATCATAATCGAAATTATATTAACCGCCTGCGCAGAAATGCCCACTCCCCTGAGAACTCCTCAGACGAGTGGGCATTCTTCTTTCCGTGTATCAAATTTACTTCTGTGGTCACTCAAATCGCCACCAAGTCATGGATCAAAAATCATCATTTTTTATTTGTCTCAGAGTAAGTGCACGGTTTCTGCACTGTTTTTGCACGGTTTCAAGGGATGCAATGGGCACTCTGACTTG
>OIXL01000848.1_pt1 | contig 13378 bp, 13 predicted proteins | sample 1587761 | NCBI WGS metagenome assembly OIXL01 (sample SAMN03283246) | human gut metagenome | biome: human-associated habitat; material: feces | host: Homo sapiens | place: Peru | collected 2012 | reverse complement strand
TTGATGAAGCGCCTGAACAATCCTGCCCGTTTCGGTTTCCCAGTCTTCGTGGTTTTGGATGAGAAGGGAACTGTTCTTCATATCCAGGACTCCAGCTTCCTGGAAGAAGGTAAAGGCTATGATGCGAAGAAGGTTCTCCGCTTCTTGAAGAACTGGACTCCTAAGGCAGTAAAGTAGTTGATAAAGCCTTATAAAAAGAAAAAGCGTCCTCCTGATTTCTCAGGGAGACGCTTTTTTCTTATATGATTTTCTTGTATCCCCATAAATGAGGATGGCGTATTTCGTAATTATCATAATTTTTAGGTATTGCATACCTTCTTAGAAATATGTACCTTTGCAGCCTAATTCAAGATAGTATTTAAATTTAATTATAAACATTTTAAAAGTTCAAAAAACAATGAAGATTTTTAAGAATTTTATCGGTCTCGCTGCCCTGGCTCTCTGCCTCGGTTTCGCTTCTTGCGGCAGTGACGACGATGCACCTTCTTACAGCAATGTGGCTGTAAGCAACTCTGAGTTGATGACTATCCTCAAAGCTAAGGGATACCAGTTTGATGAAAATGGCAAAATGCTCCTTGATGACAAAGCCAACAGCACCACATCTCTCGACCTTTCAGGCACAAAGGTTGATACCGCTGCCTTGAAGGAACTTTCTGTTTTTCCTAATTTGAAAGAGTTGAACCTTAGCAGAAATGGCTATGGTCCAGTTTTCCATATCGCTTCACTTCCTTCACAGATTACAGGTCTTGACTTGCAAGGCAATGACATCTATGACTTCGACGGCTTGGTAACAGCCAAGGTTGAGAATGATGAGGTGAAAGCTACTATCCTTCATGAGTTTACAAAACTTTATCTCCCTGCTTCCTGCAAGTATAATGTAGAGGACTTGATGCCTTTCTATACCCAGAATGAGACAGAGAACAAGACCGTTGACATGCAAATGGTAAATGATAAGGGTTCTTTGGAGAAGTATAATACTTTGAGAGAGATTCCTGATGAGTACTTCCGTGCTTATTTGAAACAGAAGTTTGCTTCATTGTTCACAGACGATACACATATAGATATTAGCAAACCAATGAAAAATTCAGAGCAGGGAGAAAGTATTCACTTATGGTATTCAAGTCAGTATGAAAATATAGATAAGATAAACTCAATTGAGGGAGTAGAATATTTTGTCAACAATCCTTACTATCAAGATTTTTATGTTTCAATTGGTTATACTAAACACTATACTATTGGATACATAATGCCAGGAGCTAACATTAAAGGACTTCAGTTCACTAACATTTCAACCCCTAATGGAGTTGATTTGACTAAAGCAAAAAAACTTGCAAATGTAACTTTTGGTAATGACGACTATTTGACATCTTTGGATTTGTCAAACACGGTTGTTGCCAATCAACAGCTTGATGACATTGATGCGACTGTTTCCAATATGTTGCAAATTACCAATTGTAAGAATTTGTCAAGTTTAATGCTTCCAAAGGATCCTATTGGTATAATCAATACAGTTCTTTTGTCTAATTTACCAAGTCTTAATAATGTAGATTTAAGCTCAATCAAAGCAATTTCAACTCTTTGCATATTTCAAATGCATAATGCAAGTATTAAGTACCCAACATTGACAAATGTTTATTATACTGCAAAAAATACATTGGAAGAATTAGCTTCAAAGCGTAAGATTTCCTTCTCTTTATCAAAGAACGTTTTTGAAAAAAGTGAGACCCAGAATTTCATCACAAGTTACAAAGCAAGTCTTAGAGATAGATATAATTCATACGAAGAATATGATTCGTTCCCTTGGAGCGAAAACATCTAAATACAAATTATTATTCACAATTAATTAAAATTTTATGAAAAAGATTTATTTTATGCTTTTAGCCGTTGTAGCAATGGCTATGATGCCAAGTACAATGATGGCAGCATCTCTTAATGAAGCTGCTCCAATGAGTGTGGTTAAGGCTGGTAATATCAGCGGAACATTAGATGTTCAAATGGGAAGCCATACTAACACTTTCACTAATTTCAGTGATTTAACTGTTACCGAGAATAGTGATAACACTATCAACATCACCATCAACAATCTTCAGATAGGTTCTATGCCTGGCAAGATTTCTATCGATGCCAAGAATGTTCCTTTGGATGGAACTACTGATGAATATACTGAGGTTGTAACTTTCAAGTTCCTCGGAACTAGTTACTACGATGCTGAGATTATGGCTAAGAAGAATGATGATGGTAAGTTGTATTTTGAAATTACAACTAAGGATGCCAAATATTTAGGTGTACCATTCACAGCCATAGTTAAGTTTACTCAAAACTAATCAACAATTACTCACTTCCACTATGACATTTATTGCCATGGTAGAAGTGGGTATAGTAGTTTTACGTTATGAAGTTTTTCAAGACGTTCTTCACTGTATTTGTTTTCATATTTGGAGTTATAGGTATGTCTTCTTGTTCTTCCGATGAAGAAATAACAGATGCTGATGCAAACACTGAACTTGTGAAAGAAGCCATAAATTATCTCAATGGTGAGATTGTGCTTAGCACCAATGCAACGATGAATGGCGTAAACAAAACCCTTTTACCAGAGGGATGCCCAACAAAGTTCAAGTTTGAGTGGAGTAAGACCGATGACCAAACTTTTACGATTTCTTTGCTTGACTTCACTGTCGGCAATATGGGAATGATTATCAATTTTAAGTGTGATGTCAAGACCATGGTTCTCAACTCTTGGGAGCAGAAAGAATATACTGGTGATGGTTGGATAAAGTTTAAGGGTGAAGACGGTTCTGTATGGGGAACAGACACAGACGGTTCTGCATCAAGTGCCAAAGGTAGTAGCGTACAAGGCTATTACAATGCCAAGACCCACGAAATACAATTCATCGTCAACTATAACATGATGAACGTTCGTTCCGAATGTTTTAAGCAGACTATTGACAAGTCACGTCTCGCAACTTTTGATGCCGACAAGGCAAAGTATGAGGCAGACTTGGCTGCGTATAAAAAGGAGCACGGAATCAAATAAGAGACTGTAGCTTATATCTATAAACGGAAAGAGGGATATGCCCAGACATGTCTCTCTTTCTTTTTGCAAGTAAAAAATGAAGGGAAGAGAAACAAGCCATAGCGAGGCTGAAATCGTGTAAGGATTTGGAAAATATAGAATGACAATATAAATGAAGACAATTAGAAATGTAATGCTCATCGGCTTGCTGCTGATACTCGCCCTCCCTGTCGCTGCACAGCGAAAGGTGAAGTTCGGTATCTTCGACAAAGCCACTGAGCAGCCAATCATCGGTGCAGTCATCACCTACGCCGACAACGAGAAATTGAAATCGCCACAGCGTGTTGTTACCAACATGGATGGTGAGGCTACCATCTCGGTGCCTCAGAGTGGCAAGTGTTATTACCAGGTGGTATCCGTGGGCTATAACCCTCTGAATGGAACCATCGGAAGCGACAGCTCCCTCAAACTCTTCATGACAGAAGACGTGATGAAGGTGAACGAGGTGGTGGTTACTGGTTCCCGTACCGCCCGACCTATCAAGCTCTCGCCAGTGAGCACGCAGGTAATCGGCGGTAAGGAACTGGTAGATGCAGGCTATGCCGACCTGACCAAGGCGCTGCAACAGGAGACTCCGGGTATGAACATCCAGAAGGTGGGCTTCGGCAACGAGATTTCCATGCAGGGCTTGGATGCCCGCCACGTGCTCTTCCTGCAAGACGGCGAGCGACTGACGGGCGACATGGCTGGTAACCTCGACTATGAGCGTTTCAACCTCCATGCCATCGACCGCATCGAAATCGTGAAGGGTGCCAGCAGTACCCTCTACGGAAGTCGTGCATCGGGTGCTGTCATCAACCTCATTACCAAGAAAACTACCAAGCCTATCGACATACAGGCTGGTGTGCGCTGGGGACAGATGAACGAGCGCAACTACAAGAATCCATCCACGAAGGACTTCCTGTATATGTTTGAGAAGAATGCCGACCGCCCGAATCTGCAGAGCTGGGTATCGGCAGGATTCAATGCAGGCAAGGTGACCTCGCAGACCGACGTGTGGTATTCTTCGAGTGATGCCTTCTACATGTATCAGGCAGAGAACGACAAGAAGGTCTATACCCAAGAGGCGAATCCTTGGCTCGACCATGACGTGACCATTACCAGCGTGGCTTCCCGTCCGCCAATGGGCATTGAGGGTACAGAGCATATCTCGGTATCGCAGAAGGTATTCTACGACCCTTTCAAGAACCTGGAGATTCTTGCCTACGGTAGTGCGTTCTATATGAATACCTACGACCTCATTCAGGATATGACCTTCAGTCAGGCGCGTGACTGGACAGCTGGTACTAAGATTAAATATACATTTAAGGATTGGTTCAAGATTACCGCCTCTCTTCATGGCGACTTCTACGACCGCTTCAAGCGCCACGAGCGTATCGACGAGCGTACCAAAGTGTATAAGAGCCGTATCTTCCAGCCTCGACTCTCCATCACCTCGCAGAAGTTTGAGGGCCACGACCTCATCCTCGGTATCGAGCACCTGAGCGATGACCTGACGAGCGACCGATTCAACGGCGATGCCTCCCACATCATGCGCACCCGTTCATTAAAAGAGACGGAGGCTTTCCTGCAGGACGAGTGGACGATGAACGACCACTGGATGGTTTCGGCAGGTGTGAGAACTAACTTCAGCCGTGCCTTCGGACTGATGGCGATGCCTAAGATTGCCTTCAAGTGGAGTCCTTCGGATCACTGGGCATGGAGAGCCAACTATTCGATGGGTTACCGTTCGCCAAGCATCAAGGAGCTGTTCTTCAACTGGGACCACCTCGGCATGTTTATGATCAAGGGTAACGAGGACTTGAAGCCAGAGAAGAACAACTACGTGAGTCTCGGCACGGAGTTCTCTAACGACAACTTCTTCATCTCTGGCAATGTGTATGGCAACTTCTTCCGCAAGAAAATAGAGGGAGTATGGCGCATCTATGATATGCAGTATAACTTCGAATACACCAACCTCGCCAAGCAGAACCTCATCGGTCTGGAAGCCATCATGCGCTGGCACTTCCTGAAGCATTTCACGGCAAACGCCACTTATAGCTACGTGAACGTGAGCAAGACAGACGGCATACAGGTGAACACCACCTCGCCACATGCAGCCACGGCGAGTCTCGACTACAAGTACAACAAGAAGAACTATCGCCTCGGTGCCACCTTCTCGGCAAGTTATATGGGTGAGAAGAAGTTTGATGTGCAAGACCGCCTGTCGGTGAATGGCGTAAGCCACGATGCCTACTTCCGTTGCCAGTTGCCACAGTACGTGCTGTGCAATATCTCGGTTATCCAGACGTTCTATAATAAGGTGAAGGTGACAGTGGGTGTCGATAACGTATTCAATTATGTGCCAAAGACCCTCGGTTCGGGTATCACCATGTTTAACGTGCCAGCCACGGCAGGAGCCAAGGGGCATGTGCAGGTGGAGATATTGGTAGATGAATTAGTAAAAGCATTTAGAAAGAAGAAGTAATGAAATATATAGGGAATTTAAAGAAGTTAAGAGAAGTTAGAGGGAAGTTAAGGGACATCAGCCTTGTAGCTTGCTTGTCCTTGTTGGCTCTTTCGAGCTGCGTATCTTACGAGGCGGAGCCTTTCACTGGGCATACGCTTCCCCGAAAGACTGGCTACAGCACAGGTGTGACCAACGATTGGCTGTATTTCGACTTGAAGACAGGGCATCGCTATAATGTGTTGAACCCTAACCAGAGTGTCATCGCTTTCATAGATGGAAAACCTATCGAGGAGTATTTCCATTATCAAGGTGATAAGAAGCTTATCAAGTACTGGAGCGAGGGCGTGCAGAAGAACATCTTCGAGGATGCGGAGCGTGATGAGAATGGCGATACCATTTTTACCAAGAACCAAGCCACTGGCAAGTTTACCTATAAGACGGTGAAAAGACAAGCCAACAGCATCTTGGTGATGGAGAACAAGGAAGATGACCCTAACACGATGGCTTATCCTGCCACCGAGTGGGACTTGGCTTTCGATGGCTATCAGCTCCGTACCAACAGCGGAACGAGCGGTCCGGGCAAGGGCGGTGCTGCCGACCTTGGTTATGGCGAGTATGACAAGTGGACGAGCAAGGCACAAGTGGATGCTTATCTCGCAGAACATAACCTCTCGTTCGTGCCAGACGACTCAGCAAGCGTCTATGTCACCATGTCGCAGAACGACTGGAACAAGTATTGCATCGCCCATAACCTTGACATGAACGAGAATCCTTGGTTCGACCCAAACAATGGTCCTGCCAAGCAACTTGTAAGCGGTAATCCTGTCCTTGAAAAGGCGATGACTTTCTCTGGTCCACCTCCTGTATATACCCCATCCTTCCATACCTACGTGATTCGCTCATGGGATGGCGGGAGATATTACAAGCTCCAGCTCATCTCCTGGTATGATGCCAATGTGGAGATTGGTGACGAGGGAGGTAGAATTAGTTATTACTTAGATGAATTGAAATAATATGAAGAAATTGAATTGGTGGAAATCCATCGCCTCGTTCCTCGTGGTACTCTTTACCATGCCCTTGGGACATGCGCTGATGATGATAATGGATAAGACGATGACTCCAGAGGCTGTGCATTACTCAGCCTTCTTCATGGGTCTCGTAGGTTTAATCATGGTAGTAATCGGTGTCTTCGTCAAGGGAGATACCAAGCAGACCCTTTGGGGATTCTTCGGAGGCTTGCTCTTCTGGACAGGTTGGATAGAGTTCCTCTTCCAATACTACGCTACTCGATGGGGCACACAGCCGGAGATGGAGAATGGCGAAGTGGTGACTCGTCCTGAATACCTCATCCTCTCTGCCACTTTCGGTATGTGGATGATGGTGATGATGCTCTACATCTTCTCAACCAAGAACGGTTGCAACTTCATCAACTGGTGGCAGCGTGTGCTCTTCCGTTCTCGCAAGAATGAGATAGCCACTCGACCGATGACTCACCATACGAGCATCGTCACTTTCATGGAATTGAACATGATTCTTTGGACAAGTTATCTCCTCTTGATGTTCTGCTACGACAAGAACTTTCTCGGCGACCATCACCCTGTCACTTCGATAGTTGCCGCCGTTTGTTTGATAGGTAGTTTCTTTATTTTCAAGAAACAACTCAAACTGTCTTCATGGGGAGCCAATATACGTATGGCTATTGCTACGGTCATCGTGTTTTGGGTGCCTGTGGAAGTGCTCGGTCGCCTCGACTTCTTCAAGGAGATTTGGATTGAGCCAGAGAAGTATGCCACCCAGATGATTAGTATCCTCGTGGCATTTGTGGCTTTGCTCATCTACATCATGATAGCGGCAAGAAAGAAGAAAGCAAATGAGTAACAAGAAGCTATATTGGTGGAAATCCATTGTGTCGATGGGTGTGATTTTAGGCAGTATGCCTATCGTACACTTGGTGGCACGAGTACTGAAAGACAACTATGACGGTACGCAACTGTTGGGTGCAGGCATGGCTGTGGGATTCGTAGGCATGGTGATGGTGATTATTGGCGTGTTTGTCAAAGGGCAGACTCGCCAAACCTTGCTTGGTCTCATCGGTGGCATGTTCTACTGGACAGGTTGGGTGGATTTCCTCTTCATGTATTACGCCCATCGTTGGGGAACCCATGCTGAGATAGACCCAGTAACAGGACAAGTGTTGAGCCGTCCTGAATATCTCTTGCTCCCTGCCACCTTCGGTTTGTGGGCAATGGTGATGTTGCTCTACATCTTCTGTTCTCGTAATGCCTGCAACTTCCTCAACTGGTGGCAGACCCTCTTCTTGGGGAAGAACAAACGAATGATAGCCGCTCGTCCGATGACCCGACATACGAGCATCGTTACTTTCATGGAAATCAACACGATGCTTTGGACTTGCTATCTCCTGCTGATGAACCTCTACGACCCTCTGTTGTTCGGACGTGAGAGTCCTGTCACATTCGGTGTGGCATTCGGTGCCTTGCTTTCTGCCCCTTACGTATTCCGCAAACAACTCCATTTGCCATCATGGGGAGCGAACATCAGAATGGGTACGGCTACGGTTATCGTCTTTTGGATTGCAGTAGAGGCTTTCAACCGTACAGGAATTATTGGGAAGTTGATAGATAATCCTTCTGCCTATCCTTGGCATTGGGTAGTCATGGGGATAGAACTTTGCTTCTTGGCAGGAAAGATTATTAAAGACAACAAAAAATGAAGAAAGGAACTTGGAGGAAACAACATAAATGGCTCGGTATTGGCATGAGTTTCTTTATGCTCATGTTTTGTTTGTCAGGTATTCTGCTCAATCATCGTTCACTCATCAAAGATGTGAACATAAGCAGGAAGTATCTGCCAAGCCGTTATGAGTTTCGTAACTGGAACGGAGGTTTACTAAGAGGTACGCTCGACCTTGACAAAGGTTTGGGGGCAGACTCTTTGCCTGTATCGGACTCTTGTCATCATCTGTTGCTTTACGGTAATGGTGGCATTTGGCTTACAGATTCCAAGGCTTCATTTTTCAAGGGCTTCAACGAAGATTTGCCTACAGGAGCAGACTACCGACAGATTAGAAATGTGATAAAGACCGGTGATGGAAATATCTTTGCAGTATCTCCCTTTGGGCTTTATCGATATGGCGTACATGAAACGTGGCATGAGGTGAAAATGCCTTTGGGTGAAGACGAGAAATTGACAGACATTGCTTCACATGGTGATACTCTTGTGATACTTAGTCGCTCCTTTGCCTATACCTCACATTCTCCTTATACGACCTTCAAGCGAATCAAACTCCATGCTCCTGAAGATTACGACGGCAAAGTAACCGCATTCCGTACCATTTGGTTGTTGCATAGCGGAGAGTTATTTGGTTTGGTTGGAAAGTTGATTGTCGATGCCATAGCCTTTATCATTGTGATACTTTGTATTACTGGTGGCATATTTTGGTTGAGACCGAAAAGGACTGTTTTGCTGCAAACATCGCTTCGTCTCCATGATAAGATAGGAAGATACACCATCATCTTCACCTTTTTGATAGCATTGACAGGTTGGTGTTTGCGTCCTCCTGTGATGATAGCCTTGGTATTGAGCAAGATTCCTGCCCTTACAGGCACAACGCTCAAAAATGAGAATCCTTGGAATGACAGACTCCGCATGATACGTTATGACGAAGGATGTCATGACTGGCTTCTTTCTACATCAGAAGGCTTCTATTCCTTGAATCTCGAAAAGGCTACGGTAAAGGCTTTAAATTCAGCTCCACCTGTCAGCGTAATGGGATTGAACGTATTACAGAAAGATAAAGAAGGCAAGTGGCTCTGTGGGTCTTTTAGTGGTTTGTTCACTTGGGATAGGCAACAAGGCACAGCCATCGACTACTTTACAGGTAAGGTTGCGCCAAAGAAAGCAGGTGCTCCATTCGGAAAGAAAGCAATCGCAGGAATGAGCCAAGATTTTGCCAGTCCTGTCATTGCGGAATATTACGAGGGAACATCTTTTGCCCCACAGCCAGCAAGTATGAACCAACTTCCGATGTCGCTATGGAACGTGGCATTAGAGGCGCATAGCGGAAGAATATTCATCGGAAGCCTCGCCACGTACATTTTTATCTTTGTGATGGGCATACTTGCCCTTTGGTGCTTGTGGTCGGGTTATAGAATTAGATTGAAGAAATAACATACATTGCACAAAAATCCAATCCTCATTAAACAAATGCGAAAACAAAACTGATAGTGGCGGATGTTATAGTCTGCCTCTATCAGTTCTTTTTATTATTTATCTACAGCAATTATTGAGGTATTGTAATTTTATCTTCTCATACTACCGAAACTTTTGTTGGAAGAATTATTATTCTTCTTGTCATTAGACTTACTATCGCTCCTATTATTGGTGGTATTGATTTCGATGGCAAAGGTACGGCATCTTTTGTTCTTGGCAAAAGAAAAAACTATAACCGTAAGCGGATTTTCCCTAAAATGAATATGGGATTTCCCCTTGCCACAATGGTATAACCACAAAGAATGTTACCTTATTATCGTTTTATAAGCCTTTTGATTTCATTTGATTCATTTGTCAATTTCTTTGCCAAACTATCTTTGTATGCAGCCATTTCTATCATTTCACGGTGGCGACGGACAGAATCCTCATAAGCAGCGACACGATTTCTAACATCATCAATAACATCTTCATCTCGTAGCACCGAGAAGTTATTTTCTATGTAGCGGATATTCGGGTCGCCAGACGGGAGGATCATTCGCAAAGCACGATATTTCAAATCCGCTTCCTCCCAATCTTGATGCTCTCGCCATTGGGTAAGATTGCCCCAAATGGAGAGAACAAGAGACAGAGCCAAGCCGACAACGAAAAGAAGAACGTACTTTGATGTAGGCTCAAAGCGATGAGTGATAATCTTCTTCTGAGGAGTGTTGCTTATTATGTCAAGTCGCTCTTGCAGGTCTTTTGATGCTTCGCCTTGTTCTTGTTTCATCTGCTTGATTGTTTCAAGCAAGAGTTTATCACGCCGTTCATCTTTGCTTGTTTCTTTCTTGGTAAGCTCGATATAGACACATAGTGCGTCTCTTAATCTTGCCAACTTTTCAATAGTTTCCTCTTCTTTTGCAGATACAGAAAGGATGGCTTCTTCAAGTTTGCTTGTGTCAACACTTACAGGAACAGGAGAGCTTCCTGCCTCTGCATTCTTAGTAGAAGCAGAAAGTTCATCAACTTTCTGCTCCAATCTTTCAATTGTGCCATAGATGGCTTCCAACATTTCTTCTTTCATATTCGATTCTAATTTTAAGTTTGTAAACTTGCATCAAAGGCTATAGCCTCTTCTGCGTTTCTTCTTTTTCTTCTTTGTGGATTCATCCTCTGGGAATGGCTCATAAGTTTGGGCATTGGACGGAGCGAACAAGCCGATGGAAGAAATACCACTCCAAGGGTCTTGGGTATGCTCTGATATTTGTTGAGCTTGTTCTCTTTGGTGACAACTTGATTGTCCTCCTTGTATGGATTCAGCTCTTGACGAAACACGATTATACGCAGCGCCCAACCTTGCATCCAGCTTGCCAAAGCTATAGTTGCGGCTTATCTGCGTACCCTTGAAGCTATATCCATCCTTTCCGAAACGGATGCCTTGAACCTTGGTTCGCTCCTTGTCCTTATAGACAAATTCCAAACAAACGCCTCGCTTCGCAAGTTCATTTTTGAATTTATGCCAACTATCTGAGGTTTTCAAAGCATCCTTAACAGCATTGTGAATCTCATATTTTGTACGCTCCGCATTGCGTAACTTACGAGTGTTAGTATTGCTTTTATCCGTTCCGTAAGTCAATCCATACTTGGATTTTAGAGCCTTGGTCACTTGCTCATTACGCTTGTAATCATTCTTGTCCGATATGAGTTTGCCCTCGTTATTGATGCGGTTATACACAATATGACAATGCGGATTGTCTGTGTTGTGATGTCTCACGATGATGAATTGGGTATCGGTGATGCCCATCATCTGCATATATTCAAGTGCTATCTTAGTCATGAACTCATCCGTCAAACGTGGCTTGTCCTCTGGTTTGAAACTCAATGCAATGTGTCCCACAGGCTTCTTAATTCTTGGATTGAGTTGCCTTTGCAACTCAAAACTTTGCGCTATCTCGGCATTCGTGCCGAGTAACACACCATCGGATGCAAGGATTTTTGCCTCATCCTTGCCTGTCACATAGCGGACGCAACCACCAAAGGATGCGCCTTTCTTTAGCTTGCCTATCATGTCGTATCCTCCTTTCTACTCATTCCGCTTGGCTTCGGTTTAGAACTTGCTTGGCGAAACTCGCCAAGGATTGTTTTCAACCTTTTCAACAAGTCCACCACATACACATGGGTCTCATGGAAACCTCTCTGATGCGACAGCTTGGTAAGTTGGTTGAGGTTGTTCGCCATGCCGATGAGGTTCTTGGCTATGGCAACTGTCTCTGTGTTGTGTCCGCTCACCACCTCGCCATTCAAGGCGGACTCTCGGATATACTCCGCCAACTTGCGGTTGGCTTTTCTCGCCCTCAGTCTCAATGCCTCGTAACTTGGCTTCGAGAACTTCACCGTGACAGACTTCGACAGCTTGCGAACCCTGCCTGTTGGCGGTCTTCCGCCTCTTCTCTTGTCTTGTTCCTGTATGCTTGTCATTCGATATACTGTTTACAGTTTGTGTACTCACTTTCTGCGACCGTTGGGAGCAAAATTTCTCCGCCCTCATGGTGGAGCGAGGCGTTTTGGGGTTCCCAAAACATAACCTCGCTCCCTCCTCAAAACACGTTAGTTGAGACTTCTGCCTCTCGACTCTCCATACCCAAGGTCGCAGACCTTAGTTCTCACAATTTGCGCCACGCCTCGAAGTCCTCTTCATAGAGGTCGAGGTGGTGGCGAACGATGTTTTCGATGATGCCCGACACGCTCATGCGCCTTCCTCCAAGGATGCGGACGATACGGTCAAGGCGGTCTCGTACCTCGGAACTGACGAAGACAGGCTTGCGGTCGTCAATCCTTGGAACTTGGAGGAAAGTATGCTGATACTCCTCCAAGGTCGCCTTGCGCTGTTTGCCACTGATGCGCTTCTGCGGATTCGGTGGCAATTGAGACTCGTTCGTTGGCTGTCCCTCCATATTGGATGATTCGGCATTCGTCGCAGCCTCTGAATTTACCGAAGCAGCATCATCAAGTTCACCAAAGAGTGGGCTGTAATCTCTTTCATCGCTTTTGCCATAAGCAGATGATTGGAACGAAGCCATCACTTCTTGCGTCATTTTCTCCTCCTGCTCAGGAGTTACGTTTACATCTTTTGTTCTTGCCATAATCTACGCTGTTTAAAATGTTAGTATTGTGGTCACAGTATGCCCTGTTGACCGATTGTCGGGTGCAAAGTAAGTGTACAGAGTGCAACTATCCAACTGATTGGGTATAATGTAGCAATTTAGTTGAAGTTTGCTTGTTGGTGCATTGGCTTACCAGTGATAAATTCTATATATTTCCTAATTCACTCTTGTCAATTCATTCACCGTAATTATGCAAGTTCGTCTTGTCACTTTAGCTATTGAAGTACAGCAAACCACTGCAACTATCGGACAAAGACTGCCACAGAAATTGAAATCGCTTGTTTTTCTTTTGTCTTGCCTTATCTTTGCACTCGCAAACGTGAAGCACCTCATATTGGTGGTGCATTGCGACAGACAACATAGTATGAACTTTAAAAGAAAGAACAGCATGGCATTTATTGTATTTGAGGAAGAGGCATTCAACTATCTTGATGCCCAGTTGGAGAACTTCGTGAAGCGCATGGACAGAATCCGTGAGCGCAG
>OIXL01000842.1_pt1 | contig 13437 bp, 20 predicted proteins | sample 1587761 | NCBI WGS metagenome assembly OIXL01 (sample SAMN03283246) | human gut metagenome | biome: human-associated habitat; material: feces | host: Homo sapiens | place: Peru | collected 2012 | reverse complement strand
AGACGATTACTCAGATCACCTTCTACGCCGCCGACGGTGTGTATGTCCTGCCGGTCAATGTGGCGCTGTGAATACACGGAAAACTGCCTAATTTATTGTAAAAAGGGTCCATCCAACAGCAATACTGCGGGATGGACCCTTTTTATTCGTCTTCCGGCTCCTTGCAGACATCCACCCAGCCCTCGGCTCCGGCGGCTACTTCCAGCTCCTGCAAGGTCAGCTTGACGGCGGTGTGGCCGTTGCCCGCAGCCGGGTAGACGGTATCAAACTTGCGCAGGCTCTCGTCCAGATAGACCGCCACGCCCTCGTTCACCCCAAAGGGGCACACACCGCCGGGGGCATGCCCCACATAGGCCTCCACCTCATCGTAGGGGATCATTTTGGCCTTGATGTGGAACAGGCTCTTGTACTTGTGGTTGTCCAGCTTTGCCGTACCCTCGGTGACGATGAGCACCGGCTTTTCGCCCTGCAGAACCGACAGCGTTTTGGCGATGCTGGCAGGCTCTACGCCCAGTGCGTGAGCTGCCTCTGCCACGGTTGCCGAGGACTCGTTCAGCACAATGACATGGTCTCCCAGACCTTTTTCTTCCAGATCTGCTTTTGCTTTTTCAAACGACATTTTCCCATTTCTCCGCTCTTATTCGGTAATGGCCCAGACCCGTGCGGGCAGACCGGTTGCACCTTCAATGCGGGGATAAGAAACGATGACCACCGCACCGGCAGGCTGCACTTTATCCAGATTTGCAAGCACCTCCACCTGCAGCTTGTCGTTGTCCAAAACATAGCGCTCGCAGGCAAGGTCACCCTTTTCCTCCGCCACCGCAGAGGAATCGGTATCCAGCGTTTCGTGGCCGTTGGCGGCGGCGTTGCGCACCTTGTAGATATACTCCAATGCTTCCAGCGACCAGCCGGGGGCATTTTCTTTGCCCTCTGCGTCGATGCCGGACAGCGCATCCATATCCGGCCACTTCTTATACCAGTCGCTGCGCAGAGCCACCAGCGCACCATCCGGGATAGGACCGTACTTTGCCTCATAGGCCTTGATGTCCTCCACCGTCACAGCGTAGCGGGGGTCTTTCTTGGCCTGCTGGGAAATATCGATGACCACCAGCGGGAAGATCAGGTCGTTCACATCGTACTTTTCGGACAGTGCTTTGCCCTTGATGAAGTGCCCCGGGAAGTCGATATGGGTACCAAACTGTCCAGGGAATTTGAAGGTCTGGATCAGGCATTCCAGTTCCGGCTTGCCCCAGTCCCACACGGTCTTTGCCAGCTCCACAGAGCCTTCCGGGATGCCGGACCAGTAGGGGCTTTCGTTGTTCAGCGAGTGAGAAAGCTCCACCCAGCGATATTTTTTAGCATCCTTCAGTGCGTTCCACAGTTTATAATCAGCCATTGTCGGTTCTCCTTTTATTGTGACGATGTAGGTTCGGGCACTTCTCCCAGACAACGGCATCTTCCTGTTTTCTCTCAGTCTGTCTGCCGGGAATTTGTCTGGGAGCAGCGCATTCGCCCGGGTAGTCTGTGCCGGGCATCTGCTGTATGTTTCATCTGCCTGTGCTCCCTTCCTTGTGTTGGGGATAGTATAAGCCCATTTTCGCACCATGTCAATAGGTTTATTCTTTCAAAGACAAATCTGCCTTTTCATCACCCCATTGACTGCCGCTTGATCCTTTCTTCAGCAGCTTTTTATAGCTCAGATCCATAGCAAAGGCACCAAGGGGAGCCGTCAGCACGATGGCCAGCACTGCCACGGTAAGCACGGTATCGCCACAGACAAAGCCCAGTGCCAGCGGAATGCCGCCAATGGCAGCCTGCACGGTTGCCTTGGGGGTGTAGGCCATCATGGCGAAAAGCCGTTCCTTTTTGCTCAGGCTCGTGCCCAGAAGGCACACAAAAACGCCAAGCATCCGAAATACCAGCGCACCCACGATCAAAAGCAGTGCCTTTGCGCCCACCTTGCCCAGATAACCGATGTTCACCGTTGCGCCCACCAGCACAAACAGGAACACCTCGGCCGCCACCCAGAGCTTTCCGTATTTTACCGAGAGCCTTTTTGCCACTACCGCTCTCTTTTTTTGCAGACCGATGCCGATAAACATAATGGCGATCAAGGCTGAGAAGGTGATGGCGGTGGTCAGGGCGTCCTCCGCTGCCACCAGCAGGAAGGAGATGCTCAAAATGATCAGCACCTTTGCGGTATCCCGGATATGGACCTTTGTAAAGAAGTACGCCAACAGAGACCCGACCGCCAGACCCACTGCCATCCCCAACAGGATGGACACCGGGATGTTGACAAAGCTGAGCAGGGAGGCACTTTCGCCCTGCATCATGCCTACAAAGGTGGAGAACAGCACAATGACGTACACGTCATCTACCGATGCCCCTGCAAGGATCAGCTGCAGGATGCCCTGCTTTACGCCGTAGCCCTCGTCCATGAGCCGGACCATCCTCGGCACCACCACCGCCGGGGAAACTGCCGCCAGCACAGCGCCAAGGATTGCCGCCTCCAGCACCGTCAGCCCCATGAGCTTCGGTGCCAGCAAAAGCACGCCCATCAGCTCAAAAGACGCCGGAACAAAGCACATCAGAACAGCAGGCCGCCCCAGCTTTTTCAGCCCGGAAGTATCCAGCCCCAGCCCCGCACGGGTGAGAATAATAATCAGGGCGATCTTCCGCAGCTCCGGGGAGATGCCCAGAATGCTGCCGTCCAGCAGGTTCAGGACGTAGGGTCCCAGAACCATGCCGGTTGCCAGCATCCCCAGCAGGCTCGGCAGCCTGCACTTCTGACAAAGCCACCCCATGAACATACCAACGATCAAAATCAGCGAAATACTCAGTAACATAAACGTTTCTCCTTACCCACAACACGCAAAAAAGCTGACACCTTCTGCGTGATTTCGTCGCAGAAGTCATCAGCTTTCAAAGCGGTTCAAGTAATCTGGTTACTTCGGGAGAACTTCATTCCCGTTTATTCTGTTGGCAGTATAGCACACCTGTCTCTCAAAAGCAACTCCGGCCTGTGCAGCGCTGGGGTTTACTCTGCCTCATAGATCCTGCTTCTTTTCCAGTGCTTCAAAGTGATACCGTGGCTTGCCTTTGCTCTTTTTGCCGTACTCGATGGCCTCTTTGGGGCAATAGCAGATGCACGCCATGCAGTGGGTGCAGTTTTTGCCCCAGACCGGCCTGCCGTTTTCCAGACGGATGTTGTTCAACGGGCACAGCTCCACGCATTTACCGCAGCCGATGCAGGCGTCCGTTGCCCGGAAGGCATCGGCTTTTACAAAGAAGCGATAGAACACCGGGTTTACCGGGCCGCTCATAAGGCGGTCGTAGAGGGTCTCTCTCGGCGGAGGAAACTCCTGCCCGGCCTTGAGCTGCGCCAGCACTCTCTGAAGCGCAGGCTCTGCCTGCTCCACGATGCTCCGGGCCTGCTCCTTTTGGGGTGCATTGAACATGGCAATGTAGTTTTCCGGCATGATGATCTGGGCAGTTCCCATATACTGCAGCTGCTTTTGCGCCGCAAACTGCCGGTTATAGCCTGCTGCATTGCCAATTTCGCTGCCGCAGTCCATCACAAACCAGATACGCTCTGCCCCGGTCAGCGCGGTCTTGCCCAGCCACTCCGACACCACCCGGGGGATGCGCCATGCGTAGGTAGGCGTGACCAGCACCACATCCCGGCCGGTCTGCACCGGGGCGGTATCCCCTGCCTTGATACAAGCGTTCAGGTCGTAAAGCGGCATCTCCAACCCTTCGGCAATGCGCCGCGCCAGATACCGGCTGTTGCCGGTTCCCGTAAAATAAAGTACCATGGCGGTTTCCTCTTTTTTGTGTTATTCAGATGCCTGTCTGCCCGGCAGACTGGAATTTATACCTTAACATTCGGATTTGTGTACTGCCCATGCTTCTTGGTGTTTTTGCCATATTGAATGGCAAACTTTGGGCAACGATGCAAGCAGCCAAGGCACATCACGCACTTATCTTTGATCCAGACAGGCCGCTTGTCCTGCATTTCAATCGCCTGCACAGGGCACTTTTTGGCGCACAAACCACATCCGACACAAGTGTCCTCTACACGAAAATTCATTGTGCGCCGTACTTTACTGTTGTAAATTGGCTCAGCGATCCACTCGGTAATGAATGCCGGGGTACGTGGTGACATATAACGGTTTGTGCTGCGGTCTTTGACGCTGCGGATGACGCTGCTGATTTCGTCCTCGGTATTTTTGGTATACTTAGCAACTTTTTCCGGGGTGGAAAGGTCAAAGATAGGAGTCCATGTATCTGCCATTTGAACCGAATAAAAGGCATCTATTTTTCGGCCCTGAATTGCCTTATTTGCGATTGCGCCAGATGCGCCGGGCGTTGTTCCATAGGTAGCAATATAGTACAGATATTCTGTTTGAAAGGACGCTTTTTTAAGAAAGTCTTTTACAATACTCGGCAGCCCCCAATCATAAGTGGGCGAGATGATTCCGATCGTTTTATCAGAAAATGCGTATTTGCCGCTCCGAACGCAGTCCGCAATAGACAGCATCTCTTGTTCCTCAGCCTGTACAAGCCAGGTTGCAACATATTTACAGTTTCCCGTTGCAGAAAAGTAAAGGATCATTGCTTATATTTCCTCCCTGCGTTTCAAAGAATCACGATGTTCCTCACTCCTCAGCAATACATCAATATGCTCCACCAGGGCTTTCAGTTTGTCGATTGCATCTGTATTGAAATCGAGCGAATAATAGACCATCGTGCCTTCTTTATGTGCATAGACAAACCCTGCATCTTTCAGGATTTGCATATGATGGGATACTGCGGGTCGCGACAAATTCGTTTTCTTTGCGATGTCAACCACTCTTGCACCACTGCATTTTTCCATTATCATAAGAGCGATCAAATGCTGTCTGGTTTCGTCGCCTATTGCAGTGAGCATCTTCTGGCAATCTTTGAATTCAGACTGCAATTTCAAGGATTCTTCTTTTGAGTCCATGCCGTTCACCTCATCTGTTCATTTGCTTGAACAGACTTATTGTACCACATATTTTCGGGCAAAGTGCGTCCGTAAAGAAAATCGAGACGGTTGATTTCCGAAATTACATTTTATCCCCGATACGCAAAAAGGCCCTTGCATTTTTTGTTCCAGCCGTTATACTGAAAGAAAAAGGTGTCTTGACACATCTGTTTGAGAGGTACCCCGTATGAAATTTCTGATCGTTGTGGATATGCAAAACGACTTTATCTCCGGCTCGCTGGGCACGAAGGAAGCCGAAGCCATCCTGCCGAAGGTGCTGGAAAAGATCCGCGCCTACCGCCCGGAGCAGATCTTTGTCACACAAGATACTCACCCGGACAACTATCTGGAGACCAACGAGGGTCGTCATCTCCCGGTAGCCCACTGCATCGCCGGCAGCGAGGGGCACGCCTTGAATCCGCTGGTGGCAGAGGCACTGAAGGGTGTGCCCGCAGACCACTTTATCTGCAAGCCCACCTTTGGCTCTCCCCTGCTTGCGGAAAAGCTCAAGACCGCCGCCGGGTCTGACATCCCGGAAATCGAGCTTGTGGGTCTGTGCACCGGCATCTGCGTGCTGTCCAATGCCATCCTGTGCAAAGCGACCTTCCCGGAAAGCGATGTTTCCGTGGACGCTGCCTGCTGCGCCTGCGTCACGCCCCAGTCCCACGATACGGCACTTTCTGCCATGAAGCTGTGCCAGATTGAGATCAACAACGAGGGCAGCGAGCCCTGGAGAGAGTGAGGACCGCTTAGCATTCGAGAGAAGGTGCCAACATGAAACATCGCATTGTGACGGCTGCGCAGATGAAGGAAATTGAACAAGCCGGGGATGCCCACGGTCTGCCCTACCTGCAAATGATGGAAAACGCCGGGCTGGCGGCTTACGCTGAACTGCAAAAGCAGTTCCCACATTCCGGCAGGCTGCTGGTGGTCTGCGGAAAGGGCAACAACGGCGGCGATGGGTTTGTGATTGCCCGCGCCGCTGCAAAAGATGGCTGGAGCGTGACCGTTTTTCTGGCCGAGGGCGAGCCGAAAACTTCTGATGCCATCCTCAATTTTGAGCGTCTGCACTCCCTGCCGGTGCACATCTGCGCCGACGGTTCTGTACCGGAAACGCAGGGCTTTGATGCTGCTGTGGATGCCCTCTACGGCACCGGGTTCCATGGTGAACTGCGACCTTCCGGTCTTGCTGCCTGTGGGCTGATACGCCGTCTGCACAAGAGCGGTGCCTTTGTGCTGGCCGTAGACCTGCCAAGCGGCATCAACACTGACACCGGCGAAGTCGCCGAGGGGGCCGCTCATGCAGACCTGACCGTGACTTTCGACAGCTATAAACCGCTGCATGTGGCAGAATCTTCTGCACCTCTGTGCGGAAAAATCGTTTGTTCCGACATCGGCATCCGGGATGAATGGCACCCAGAGTTTTGACGTAGCTTCTCCGTTGTGCCACCGTTCAGTTTCATCAGCGTGCGAACAGATTTATCGAACGTGTCTATTTCACCCTTGTGCCGGACAGCATAAGCCTCCTTCGTTAGATTGAAGTTCTTCTTGATATTTGAAATACGGACACGGAATAGGTATCATCCCCTAATGACATTTGGGTCGTTCTCTTGTAAAAAACACAGAATCATGGTACTATTTACCTTGAAGACACGAAGGGAGTGGCAACTATGTGTAGAGCTATGGAAAAGATGCGGGACGAAACCGAACATGAAACATCAATTAAACACGCATTGACAATGTTGGCAGATGGTGTGCCTTATGAAAAAGTGGCAAAGTATACCGATCTTTCAATTGAGGAAGTTCGGGCATTAGCTGAAAAGAAATCTGCTTGACAAAAAGACAAGCCGATTGGGAATAACGCTGTTTCCGATTGGTTTTTTATGCGTATTTATGGTAGTTGGCAAATAGAATTGATACGCCACCCCCTAAAATCTCCAGGAGATGAGTGCAATGACACACGAAGAATTTGAAAAGTCTGCCCACTATTGGGACAACAAAGAACAGACTGCCATGCCGGAAGAGGCCCTGAAGCAGGCTGTTCTGAAGTACATCGGAGAGAACAACACCTGCGCGCTCGCCACCGGAACCGGTGATTACGTCCGCTGCACGCCGATCGAATACAGCTTCCATGACGGCAAGTTCTGGATGTTCTCGGAAGGCGGGAGAAAGTTCATCGGACTGGAAAAGAACAGTCACGTCTGCCTTGCCATTTACGACAAGTATGATGGTTTTGGCAATCTCAGAAGCCTGCAGGTCACCGGCATTGCGGCGATGGTCGAGCCTTTCTCGGAGGAGTACAACGCCCATGCTGCTTTCAAGAAGATCCCGCTGGACGCTCTGAAAAAACTGCCCTCACCGATGAATCTGATCTGCGTGACGCCTACCCGCATCGATGCTCTGTTCTCCGATTTCAAGAAGGACGGTTACAGCAGCCGACAGGTCCTGCATCAGCTTGCGTGAACAGTATCGTCAAGTTAACCAATAGAGACCTCCGAATCTCTTTCTGATTGGAAAAAGGTTTGGAGGTCTCTTCTTTACAATTTTTCGGAATAGCGGCTTTCACCAGCAACATCATGGGACGGCGCAGCTCATCCTTCATGCCGGGAATCCTCAGCATCTCTGCAGAGGTTCGTTGTCATATTCGCTGGTATGGAGTGGTTTCACTGGCTGCATTGAACTTCTGATAACATCCAAAATGGTCTGATCCGCCGGAAGCCACGGAACGGAATCAATGTCATCTTTTGTCAGCCATCGTGCAGCTTCCGCTTCTTTCAGCACAAGCTCGCCGGAAACCACTTCACACCAGAAGCAGTCCATGGAAAGATGAAACGCCGGATAATCGTACTCGATTGTCCCAATTAAATCCTCCACGGCGATTTCCGTGTCCAGTTCTTCTTCAATTTCCCGCTTCAGAGCCTGCTGCGGGGTTTCATCCGGCTCGATTTTGCCGCCCGGAAACTCCCACTGACCCTTGTAGTCACCATAACCGCGGGCAGTGGCGTAGATTTTGCGTTTTGCCTGCATGGAGTCGCAAATCACAGCGGCCACAACACGAATCGTTTTCATAACGTTCTCCTTTTGGATTCATTATAATGTCCGACCGTCAGAAGTCCCACCGACACGATAGAACACCCTGTTTCCTGCTTTTCTTGCAGTAAGCAGCCCCATCTCATGGAATTTCATCACAAACGTCCGAATGGTTGCATACGCAGCGTTTCGGAAATCCTTTTCCAGCTGCTTTGTGGTAAACTCCTCTGCACCATAAGCAGACAGAACATACTCCCAGAGCAGCCGTTCTTTTTCTGTGATTTTTCCTTCCGCAAGAGCAGTTTGATATACCTCAAGATCAGTTTTCGGCGGGACTGCATCCACCTGCAGGCGGTTATAGACCTCATTGCAGAAGTAGAACAGAAAGGGAGTCACATCCGTATAGCCGGAAATCAGAGCATTTCTCTCCACGCGTTCGTAGGCTTTGTAATATGCGTCCTTGTTTTCAGCGATGTATCGGGAAAACGGCGTGAACAGTGCCGCAGGATAGCCCTGCTGAACAAGATACCAGAGGTGGAATAGCCGTGCAGTGCGTCCATTCCCGTCAAAATAGGGGTGGTAGTACGCAAAGGCAAAGTGCAGAATGGCAGCCTTATGCAGCTCATTGATGCCGTCATTGGCATTCGCAAAATCGACAAGACATTTCATGGCACCGGGAAGCCGCTCTGCTGGAAGTCCCGGTCTGGGTTCTTCACCGCCCACAATAAAAACCTCGCCATGCCGATAAAAGTGGTTTGGCAGTAATCGATCTTCATCCGGGAGATAATCCCCTGTGCTGATCTGATATAGGTGATGCAGATTCTCCTCGGTGATCCTATTCTGACGATTCGCGATAAACTCCAGTCCGCGCTTCATACCATAGATGCGGGCTTCTTGTTCATCACGAGGGGCATAACCATCGAGGATATAACGGATACTGCTGCGGGTCGAGCGGATACTTTCAATTTGAAAAGTAGCATAAATTTCCTCGGTCATCGCCGACAAACCGAAGTTTTGTCCACTGACAGGGACAGAGAGCAACTGCTTCATACCATTTGTTGAAATTTGCGCGAGGTTCGGCAGGTAAAACAGCTTATTTCCAGAAAAATCAGTCAACGGCAGAGGCTGCGCAAAGTTTTGCCGCAGCAATTCGGCAAATTCTTTGACGCTGACAGTCGAGTACTTGTATTCCATCCGATTGAGTTCAAACAAATGCTTATCTGAAAGCATTTTGGCAAACTGTGCCCCATCCATTCTGTCCACCTCGCAGTTGATACTTATTGATACTATATAGTATCAATATACCGATTCTTTATAAAAAAGTCAACCGAAACAGGCCGAACCAACTTTTTTCCATACTCTCCGTCAAAATTCCCGTGGTTCCGTCACGGATCACATCTCCATCGGCTTATTCCCCACTTCGTCCAGATACGCATTCAAAAATTCCGCTGCAAGGCTGTTGGGACGGATGTTTTCTCTGGCTTCCTGCGGGGTGAACCACTTGCAGCGGTCCACTTCGTGGTTGATATGCAGCGCCTTTGCGGTTCTGACGAAAGCCGTAAAGTTGCACATCAGCGTGTTGGACGGCTCAAAAAACTTAGTACGGTTGAACCGGAGGTGCTCTACTTCCAACCCGGTTTCTTCCCGGACTTCCCGCACCACGGCGTGTTCTTCTGCCTCACCGCGGTTCACATATCCAGCCACCAGAATATAAGAGGGCTTGCCGTACTGCTGGATGAGCAGAATTTTCCCGGTTTCCTCATCCACAACAATCATGCTGACTGCCACATTGTACATCGGGAAACGGTATTGCTGGCATTTCGGGCAATAAGGCACAATGCCCTCTTCTTCCAGTTCTTTTTCAATCAATGCCGTGCCGCATTCAAAGCAATGCTTCTGAATCATTTTTACACTCCAAACACTGTTTTCGTCAGCCGGATACCTGCTGCCGTCTTCATCGTATGTTCCATAAAGGTTCGGATTGCCTGCTGGTCGTACCCGCTTTCGGACGCATTGACGATATAATCTGCCTCAATCAGAATCTGATAGTCAATGCCGTCGATCTGCGCCGGACTATGGTGGTGCCCTACCAGATAGGCCACCCGGTCGATCTGTTCTGCTGTCATGCCGGTATCCGCCAAGAACTCCCGCACCAGCGGGGCACCCTCCTGCTCCTGATATTTACCATTGGTGTTGCCGTACTTTTTGCGGCAGAGCGGGCAGGCGATATCGTGGGTGATGGCCGCCACCTCCAGAATAAACTGCGTGTCTGCGTCCAGCCCCTCCAGCTCACCAATGGTTTTGGCATAGGTCCACACGCAGCTCAGGTGCGTGATGTCATGGATATTCCCTTCGGAAAAGGCGATCATCTTTTCCATGATCTGTGCAATGGTCATCATTTGTTTTCACTCCCGTTTTTAATACTTAAATGTTCACCTTGATAAACGCGAATTTGTCAGCCTAATTGCTTTTTGATTTCAGCTTTCACTTTATCCAAATCACTGCAAGTCAAGATTGGAATCAGCCGGTTGATTTCGTCAATGCTCCTATCCCACCACTTGAATCTCAGCAGCAATTCAATCAGTTCATCGTCAAAGCGTTTTTGAATTGCTCTTGCAGGATTCCCAACGACCTTCGTATATGGTGGAACATCACTTCCCACAACGCTGTTTGCACCAATGATTGCACCATCTCCAATGTGAACGCCGGGAAGGATTACCGAATTTTGCCCGATCCAAACATCATTTTCGATAACGGTATCTCCTTTTAATGGCAGATCCGTCTTTGCAGGCGCGACATTTCCCATCCCTCCAAGGTATAGAACGGGAATGTAGAGACGGCGTTCATCTGATGGTTTGCACCGTTCATCACAAACTCAACTCCGGCGGCGATTTGACAGAACTTTCCGATGATGAGTTTGTCATCATTCCACTCGTATAAGTGTGAAACATGACTTTCAAAATCCGAATCGGCAATATAAGTAAAGTCCCCGACAATAATATTCGGATTTGTAATCGTCGGCTTCACATATATTTCTTTATCATACCCTGCAATTGGATGGATTGTATTGGGGTTTGGGTGTTTTCCGTCTTTCATCTTAACTACCTCTACAAGTTCCGATTCATAAAATCCCCGTCAGCGCCACTGCAACCAGAAGGGACGGCAGCAGGTTTGCCACCTTGATGGTTCTTGGCCACACCAGATTGATGCCCACACAAAAAATCAGAATATTTCCTACCAGCGAGAGATTGTTCAGCACAGCGTCCGTCATAAAGCCGGACAGCACTACCGCAAGAGCCGTCATGGCACCTTGCAGCACTGCCACCGGAATAAATGAAAACACGCAGCCCTTGCCCATGGAGGACGCCATGATGAGCACAATGATAAAGTCCAGAATCGCTTTTGCCACCAGCGTGGAATGGTCGCCGTAGATGCCATCCTGAATGGAGCCGATGACGGCCATGGCCCCGATGCTCACCGTCAGGGATGCCGACACGAAGCCGTTGACGAACTGGTTGTCGCCGTCACTGCCAGTCTTGTGTTTGAGCCACTCGCCAAAGCGTTCAAACTGTGCATCCAGATCAATAAGTTCACCCAGCAGCGCACCCAACGCCAGCGATAGAATCATGACCATAGAGCCACCGGTGCTCAAAGTTCCGTCTGGCCTAACCGTCAGTATCTTGGAGAGCGTTCCCGCCGCTCCCAGAAACACCACGGAAAAGCCCGTGGCTTTGATAATCGTATCCTGATAGCTTTCTTTCAGAAAGCGTTTGAACAGAATACCCAGCACACCGCCTATCACAATGGCCAGCGCATTGATGATCGTTCCCAATCCCCGCATTTTCGTTTTTCCTTTGCTTACTGATTCCTGTATTTGTTTAAGACTTCATCCGGGATATGACAGTAGCTGCAGTCTTCCGGGTACCGCTCCAGATGGTGCTGATGCTCCTCTGCACTCCGAACGTAATTCGTCAGCGGCAGCACTTCCACAACGATTTTATCCCGGTCCTTCCGGCTGTCAATAAAGGCTCTTGCTTCTTCCAGATGTCCGGGATTTGTGCTGTAAAGCCCCGTGCGATACTTTTTTCCAACATCAACGCCCTGTTTGTTCAGGCTGTACGGGTCGATGATTTCAAACAGATGCTCCATAAGCTCTGTAACACTGGTACATTTCTCATCAAAGACCACTTTAACGCACTCTGCGTATCCATCATACGGGCCGTCCAACGTGTTTGTTGTTCCGTTGGCTCTCCCGGCTTCGGTCGTCCGTACACCGGGCACCGTGTCAAAAAAATGCTGGACGCCCCAAAGGCACCCGCCTGCAATGTATACCGTTTCCATACTCTTGACTTTCCTTCTTTTACTGGTATAGTTTGCATCCATGCTCTGTACTCCTTACGGTTTCCTTGCTAGCTGCAAATCGATTCATCATACCAACTCACAAAAAGTGCTTCCGCACCATTGCAGAGTAATTATCATATTGTTGAAAGCCATATCGCTCATAAAATGGGATCGTTTTAGGATCAGACGGCATAACTTTCACATACAGAAGATTTTGATAGAAACTCATGATCCGTTTCATCAGCTCATCTCCAATGTACTGTCCCTGATAAGCAGGGTCCACCAAAAGATAATGCAAAAATGCGACTGTTTCTCCATCATCAAGCGCGCGAACCAGCCCGACCAGCTTATCACCATCCCACGCAGAAATAACTCGTGTGGAATTGTGCATCGCACGGACAAGTTTTTCGGGATAATTGCCGGATTCCCAGTGAACGGATAAAAACAGTTTCTGCAATTCATCGGCCGTGAAATCTTTTGTTTGTTTACACTCGATTTCCATGATGCACCCCTTTATAACTTCCATAAATGCGAAGTTGTCTTACTTCTTGTCATTGAAGTAGATGATAAAAGCACCCATTACTGCAATAGCAATGAGCAATCCAAACTCAACCCAATTACCTAAAAGTTCAAGTCCTACGACCGTACCTAAATAACCAACAATCAATGTAACGATTGCTGCCAAAATCGCTTTACCCATATAATCACACTCCTTTGTCAAATTCCGATTTATCAAATAAGAATTTCCGTCAATTTTTCTCTTGGTTCTGTTGCCGGAGACGGACCATTCAAGTCGATCTCCGGCAGTATTTTTGTTATCGCGTATTAAAAAACAGCCGGAACGACTTTCTGCTGCGCTACATCGATGATGCCGTATGTATTCAGTCTGAGTTTTGGAATGACCGGAAGGCTGACGAAGGCGAGGGTCATAAAGATGCCGATATCTTCCGCTACACCATGTGCCTTGAGGGCATCGTTCAGCACCTGCATTTTCGCCGCAACGCTCTCTGCGCTTTCGGTGCTCATCAATCCGGCCACCGGAAGCGCAAGTTCTGCCA
>OIXL01000839.1_pt1 | contig 13485 bp, 13 predicted proteins | sample 1587761 | NCBI WGS metagenome assembly OIXL01 (sample SAMN03283246) | human gut metagenome | biome: human-associated habitat; material: feces | host: Homo sapiens | place: Peru | collected 2012 | reverse complement strand
GTTTCCCCCATTGTGCAATATTCCCCACTGCTGCCTCCCGTAGGAGTCTGGGCCGTGTCTCAGTCCCAATGTGGCCGTTCAACCTCTCAGTCCGGCTACCGATCGTCGCCTTGGTGGGCCGTTACCTCACCAACTAGCTAATCGGACGCGAGGCCATCTCAAAGCGGATTGCTCCTTTTCCCTCTGCTCGATGCCGAGCCGTGGGCTTATGCGGTATTAGCAGTCGTTTCCAACTGTTGTCCCCCTCTTTGAGGCAGGTTCCTCACGCGTTACTCACCCGTTCGCCACTCGCTCGAGAAAGCAAGCTCTCTCTCGCTCGTTCGACTTGCATGTGTTAGGCGCGCCGCCAGCGTTCGTCCTGAGCCAGGATCAAACTCTTTATAAATGATATTTATCACTTAAAAGTGTTAAATCTTGTTTCGCTCAGCACGCAATCGCTTGCGTCCTGTGTGAATTACTTTTGTTTGGAATTGTTTACCGTGTTTTTCCAACACGAAAATAGGTTCCGTTACAAGTTCTTTCGATATTGTTCAATTTTCAAGGTCCTGTGCGCTTCAGCCTTTCGGCTGACGACCTGTTCATTTTACCACCGAAGTGGTTTTTTGTCAAGTCCTTTTTTTGAAGCTTTTGAACTTTTCTGAACTTGGAGCGTTCTCAACATCTCAGTGTCAGCTGGTGTTTTTGAACGTCTATTGGTTCTTTTCAAAGGCTTCGTGCTGAGGTTTCAGAAGTCATTCTTTGTCTCAGCGCTTGGCGCTCAAGTATAATACCACACTCCCGCTTCCCTGTCAACACTTTTTGACAAGTTTTTTGAAAGTTTTTTGCGTATACCTAAAACGGCAGCAAACCGCAAGGTTAAACAGCGCCGCAGCTGCATAGCAGCTGCGGCGGGCAAAGCCCGTTTTGCTTGCTTGACAAGCAGGCGGGCACAACGTATCATGGTTATGATACATTATCCATTTTCTATATCTATATATAAGGAGAGCTGCCATGTCCTGCATTTCTGTCCGCGGCTGCCGCATCGGAGAAGGCCGCCCCAAAGTCATCGTTCCCATCGTCGGGCATACCGAAACTGCCATTCTGGAAAAAGCCGCCGAGTTTTCCACATTGCGTGCAGATTGTGTGGAGTGGCGCGTCGACCTGTTTGAGGGCGCAAAAGATCCCGGTGCCGTTGCGCGCTGTGCGGCAAAGCTGCGTGTTGCCTTGAAGGATAAGCTTCTTCTCATCACCTTCCGCACAAAAGCCGAGGGCGGCAATGTCGGCCTGACGCATGAAGAATACCTCCGTTATATTCGTACCGTTCTCGATACAGATTGTGCTGATCTGATCGACATTGAATTCTTCACCGCCGGGGCCGATCTGACCGGGCTGATCGAAGACACCCACACCGCCGGGGTAGCGGTGGTGTGTTCCAGCCACGATTTTGCCAAGACCCCGCCCCGGGCAGAGCTCGTCTGTCGCATGGTACAGATGCAGCAGGCCGGAGCAGACCTGCCCAAGCTGGCGGTCATGCCTCAGAGCCGCACCGATGTACTGGAGCTGCTGGCCGCTACCGCCGAGATGGCCGACCTTCACCCGGAAACACCGGTCATCACCATGAGCATGGGCACGCTGGGCGCTGTGAGCCGTCTGGCCGGAGAGACTTTCGGCTCTGCCATGACCTTCGCCAACCCCGGGCAGGCCAGCGCCCCGGGGCAGGTATCGCTGGACATCGTAAATGAAGTGCTTGATGCACTGCATCTGTAACCAACAAATCGGAATTGATATAAAAAAGAAGGACACATAGATGAAAACAGTGGTTCTTTATAATATTATTTCTTTTATCATCCTCGTTGCTTTGATTTTTGTCTTAAGGATTGTTAGTAAGAGTAATTTAAGACAAAATCAACAACTTGTTATTAAAGTCATTGCAACTATTTTAATTGTTTGTGTGATAGCGTTCGTGCTTTTTATTGATGCAATAGCATTTGGCATTATAGGACCAGTTCAAGATTAACAATTCCAGTTTGACAAGGAAGTGCTTTGCATGAAAAAGCGTATATCAAGGATTCTCGGTTTAATAATGCTGATTATAGCTATTGCATTTATAGTGTTTGCATTGAACCATCCAGAAATGAGTTTTCCTTGGAACAATACCATTACTTGGTTACTGTATGGTTTATATATTCTTGTGACAGTCATGTTGCTTATTGCGCCTAAGACGAAGAAGTAAACAATTCGCGTTTGTGGAGCGAAGCGGAACAATGAAAGCCCCAGTGGGGCTTTCAAGCGACCGAACGGTCTTGCGGCAGCAAGATGGAGGGGCCTCGCCCCGACAAGTTCCAGTTTGTCGCACATCCTGCCTAAAACATAAACCGGAACGATCTTCCCTTTTTCGGGTGGATCGTTCCGGTTTTTATGTTATATTGAAAATCGTTTTACGCCAGCTTGGCTTCCAGACGCTCCCGGATGGCTTTGATGAAGCCCTCGCTGTCCACGGGAGTGGGGGTGATGCCCTCTGCCAGACCACACAGGTCCTTAGTCATGATGCCATCGTTCAGGGTCTGCAGGCTGGCAGCTTCCAGTGCTTCGCCGAACTTCACCAGCTCAGGCAGCTGATCCAGCTCGCCGCGCTTCTTCAATGCGCCGGACCATGCAAAGATGGTGGCCATGGGGTTGGTGGAGGTCTTTTCGCCCTTCAGATACTTATAGTAATGGCGGGTCACGGTGCCGTGCGCAGCCTCGTACTCGTATTTGCCGTCCGGGCTGACCAGAACGCTGGTCATCATAGCCAGAGAGCCGAAGGCCGTGGACACCATATCGCTCATCACATCGCCGTCGTAGTTCTTGCAGGCCCAGACAAAGCCGCCCTCGCTGCGGATGACGCGGGCAACGATATCGTCAATGAGGCTGTAGAAGTAGGTGATGCCTGCGGCCTCAAACTTTTCCTTGTACTCAGCGTCGTAGGTTTCCTGGAAGATGTCCTTGAAGGTGTGATCATACTTCTTGGAGATGGTGTCCTTGGCGCCGAACCACAGATCCTGCTTGACGTCCAGCGCATAGTTGAAGCAGCTGCGGGCGAAGCTGCGGATGGAGTCGTCCTTGTTGTACTGGCCCTGCAGGACGCCGGCACCCTCAAAGTCGAACACGGTCGCGCGCTGCTCTGTGCCGTCGGCTCCGGTAAACACCAGTTCGGCCTTGCCGGCACCCGGGATGCGGAACTCGGTGCATTTGTACACATCGCCGTAGGCGTGGCGGGCAATGGTGATGGGCTTTTTCCAGTTCTTGACCACCGGCTTTACGCAGTCGATCATGATGGGCGCACGGAACACAGTGCCGTCCAGTACGGCACGGATGGTGCCGTTGGGACTTTTCCACATCTCATGCAGCTTGTACTCGTCCATACGCTGGGCGTTGGGGGTGATGGTGGCGCACTTGACCGACACGCCATACTTCTTGTTGGCAAGGGCGGCATCCATGGTCACCTTGTCGGCGGTGGCGTCGCGGTTGGGCAGGCCGAGATCATAGTACTCGGTCTTGAGGTCCACGAACGGCAAAATCAGTTCATCCTTGATCATCTTCCACAGGATACGGGTCATTTCGTCGCCGTCCATCTCGACGAGGGGCGTGGTCATTTTGATCTTTTCCATAGCAGGGTTCCCTTTCCTCTCTTATGGTTTTTCTATCCTCAGCCCCGCGCCGCCATGCGCCGCGGGAGCGGACAGGCAGTTATTTGCGGTAGGCGGCCGCCAGCTTTTCCAATGCCGGCAGGCTGCGCTCCACCTTTTCGGTGTCGATGCAGTAGGCAAGGCGCACGTAGCCCTTGACGCCGAAGGTATCGCTGGGCACCAGCAGCAGGTCGAACTCCCGCGCTTTCATGCAGAAGGCGTTGGCGTCCTCTTCCAGTGCCTTGGGGAAGATGTAGAAGGTGCCGCCGGGGCGTTCGACCTCAAAGCCCAGTTCTGTGAGCTTGTCGTACAGCAGGTTCATGTTGGTCTCATAGACGCTCAGGTCGCTGGTGACCTCCTGGCAGCGGCCCACAGCGCGCTGGATGATGCTGGGCGGGCAGTTGTGGCCGGTAAAGCGGGAGATCTGCGCCATCATGTCCACCAGCACGTCCTCGCCCTCGCAGCCCGGGCGCACGGCCACATAGCCCAGACGTTCGCCGGGCAGGCTCAAGCTCTTGGAGTAGGAGAAGCAGGTGAGCGTATGGTTGTAGAATGCTGCCGGATAAGGCACCTTTTTGCCGTCGAACGCAATGTCACGGTATGGTTCGTCGCTGACGAGGAAGATGTTGTGCCCAAAAACCTTGCTCTTCTCGGTCAGGATGTCCGCCATGCGGGCCAGCGTTTCCGCCGAGTAAACCACGCCGGTGGGGTTGTTGGGGGTGTTGATGAGCACACAGGTGGTCTTTTCGCCGATCATCTGTTCAAAAGCGTCCAGATTAGGCTGGAAAGCCGGGGCCTGCGGCGGCACCACCTTGAGCACAGCGCCGGTGCCGGCTACATAGGGGCCGTACTCCGGGAAGTAGGGTGCAAAGGTCAGAACTTCGTCACCGGGCTGGGTCACAGCGCGGATGGCGTGGGCAATGGCACCCGCCGCACCGGTGGTGGGGAAGATATGCTTCTGCTCATAGGGCAGGCCGAAGGTCTTTGCCAGATGTGCCGCCACATCGGTGCGGAAGCCCGGGTCGCCCTGGCTAGGGCAGTAGCCGTGCAGATCGACCGGCTCTTCATTGGCCAGCAGATCCTGCATGGCGGCGGTAAACTGGGGCGGGCAGGGCACGCTGGGGTTGCCAAGAGAGTAATCGAACACGTTCTCATATCCAATCTCGGCAGCGCGCTGCTTGCCGTACATGAAGGTTTCTCGGATGACGCTCTTATTGCCGAGCATCGCGCGGTAAGTCTCGTTCAGCATATTACTTCCCCCTGATTTCTATTTCGTTCCTCTGCGTTCTTGGCTCTCCCTTTGACAGACTTCCCCCGGTTGGGGGAAGATGTTGCGTAAGCAACAGAAAGGGGAACAAGCTGTCACCGCAGGTGGCTGAGAGGGAGAGGCCGTGAGCCATTGTCCGCCCTCCTTGACAGCTTTTTATTTGTGCGCAGCCGTATAGCTCTGTTCCAGCTTGATGATGCAGTTATAGGTCGGATTCTGCTCTTTGATGAACTGCTCCAGCTGTGAAAGCAGCTCCACCTGATCCCCGGCATAACCGGCGGGCAGCACCAGATCAAACAGCACGTTGGTGTGGGTCTTGCCCGGCACGATGCGCAGATCGTGCAGCGACAGTGCCGGATCCATCTGGCGCAGCTTTTCGGTCAGGCGGGCACGCAGCACGCCCACGGCGGCATCCGAGGTGACGATGGGGTCATAGTGGATGGTGACCATGAGCCGGTCATTCTTCATGAAGTCCCGCTCGATGTTATCGATCAGGTCGTGGGCTTCCAGCGGGTCTTCCTCGGCGGGCAGCTCCACGTGCAGGGAGGCGAACTGGTGCCCCGGGCCGTAGTCATGCACCATCAGGTCGTGCATGCCCAGCACGCCGGGATAAGACAGCACCTTCTGCTCGATGTGGTCCACCAGATCCTCGCTGGGGCTTTCGCCCAGCAGCGGGCTGAGGGTGTCCATCACAAGGCCCCAGCCGGAGATCAGGATGAACACCGCCACGCCCACGCCCATCAGACCGTCCAGAACGTTCCAGCCGGTCAGATGGCACAGGATGGTGGCAATGAGCACGGCACCGGTGCTCAGCACATCGTTGCGGCTGTCGGCAGCCGTGGCGATAAGGGTTTCGGATTGGATGATGCGGCCGATGGTACGGTTGAACCCGCTCATCCAGAGCTTGACAAGGATGGATGCCGCCAGCACCGCCACGGTCAGCCAGCTGAACACCACCTGCGTGGGGTGCAGCACCTTGACCGCCGACTCCTTCAGCAGCGAAAAGCCGATGCCGAGGATGGTCACGCTGACCACAAGCCCCGCCAGATATTCATACCGGGCGTGGCCGAAGGGGTGCTCCGCATCCGGTGCTTTGGACGCCAGTTTGAACCCCACCAGACTGACCACATTGGACGAAGCATCCGAGAGGTTGTTCAGCGCATCCGCCATAATGGCGATGGAGCCGAACAGTGTGCCCACTGTCAGTTTGCCGACGCACAGCAGCAGGTTGCACACCATGCCCACCGCACCGGCAAGGTTGCCGTAAGCGGTGCGCACATTGGGGTCCTGCGCCTGATCGGGACGGCGGATAAAAAGACGAATCAACAATTGTGTCATAAGATCCTCCACGGGCAGCGCTGGACTCCTGCATACCCAGATTCCTGTCATATCCTATAGTATAGCATTTTGCTTTACCGTTTTAAAGTGTCTTTGCAAAACTTTTGCCCCGGAACATCAAAGACCCCGACAGAGCGTGTGCCCTGCCGGGGTCTTTTATGGGAACGGTAAATCGTTTTACTTTTCAGAGGGCTTGCTCAGATCCACACTGCGGATGATCTTGCGCACCGGCAGGATGCTCTTGGCGTTCATGGACAGCTCGTCCACGCCCATGCGCAGGAAGGTCTCGGTCAGGGCGGTGTCTGCACCCAGCTCGCCGCAGATGCCCACCCAGATGCCATGGCGGTGGCCGGCCTCAATGGTCATCTTGATCGCGCGCAGCACAGCGGGATGGTGCGGGTTGAAGAACGGTTCCAGCTTTGCGTTCTGGCGGTCCAGCGCACAGGTGTACTGGGTCAGGTCGTTGGTGCCGATGGAGAAGAAGTCGCACTCGGCAGCCAGCTCGTCCGCGATCAGCACAGCGGCGGGGGTCTCGATCATGGTGCCTACCTCGATGTTCTGGCCCATCTTCACGCCCTCGGCGGTCAGTTCTGCGCGGCACTCTTCCAGAACAGCCTTGGCATCCTGCAGCTCCCGCAGGCTGGTGATCATGGGGAACATGATGCTCATGTTGCCGTAGGCAGAAGCACGCAGCAGAGCGCGCAGCTGGGTCTTGAAGAAGTCCCTGCGGGTCAGGCAGATGCGGATGGCGCGGTAGCCCAGAGCGGGGTTCTCCTCGTGATCCAGCTTCATGTAATCGACGGTCTTATCGGCACCGATGTCACAGGTACGGACGACCACCTTGCGGGGAGCCAGACTCTCCACCACCTGCTTGTAGGCCTCGAACTGGTAGTCCTCGGTGGGGAAGTCCTTGCAGTTCAGGTAGACGAACTCGGTGCGGAACAGGCCCACACCGCCGGCGTCGTTCTGCTGCACAGCGCCCACATCGCTCATGCCGCCGATGTTGGCAAAGACATTGATGGTCTTGCCGTCCAGCGTGGTGTTGGGCTTGCCCTTCAGCTCCTGCAGCAGGGCCTGCTTCTTCTGATCTTCCTGCTGGCGCTTCTTCAGGCTCTTGAGCAGGTCGGGGGTGGGGTCAACGTAAACGCAGGCGTTGTAGCCATCGATGACCGCCATCTTGCCGTCCCAGTCGTCCTGAATGTCCTTGCACTGGATCAGGGCAGGGATGTTCATGCTGCGGGCCAGAATGGCGGTGTGGCTGTTGGAGCTGCCCTCACGGGTGATAAAGCCCAGCAGCAGGCTCTTATCCATGCGGACGGTCTCAGACGGGGCCAGATCCTCCGCGACCAGAATGCTGGGCTCGGTGCCCTGCAGGCTGGCGTTGTCCACCCCCTGCAGGATGTCCAGAATGGCCTGTGCGATATCGATGACATCTGCACTGCGGGCCTGCAAATACGGGTCATCCATGGCGGCGAACACCGCAGCCTGATTGTTGCCTGCCGTCTTGACGGCGTACTCGGCACACTTTTTCTGGCTGTTGATGATCTCCTTGATGGCATCCACAAAGTCGTCGTCTTCCAGCATCATGGCATGGATGTTGAACACCTCGGCGATGTCCTCGCCAGCCTCTGCCAGTGCCTTTTCATACAGCGCAGTCTGCTGCTCAATGGCCTTCTGCTGCGCTTCTTCAAAACGCGCCACTTCCGCTGCGGTATCCGCTACCTCTGCGGCAGAAATGGCAGTATCCTTTTTCTTGTAGATCTTGAGCTTGCCGATGGCGATGCCATTCAGGATGCTCTTACCGGTGCCTACCTGCATTGCACACTACTCCTTCTTCATCTGTGCCGGGGCCGCACTGCTCCGACAGTCCAAAAAAAGCCCCCGCAGCTCACCCGCGAGGGCCTTCCTCATCTTAACTGCGGAATCAGACGTTCTCGGTCAGGAACTTCTGGATGGCTGCTGCTGCAGCTTCCTCGTCGTCGCCCTCGACCTTGACGGTAACGGTCTCACCCTGCTTTACACCCATGCCCATCAGAGCCATCAGCTTGCGCATATCGCAGCTCTTGCCGTCCTTTTCCAGGGTAGCGCTGCTGGCAAAGCCCTTGACAGTCTTGACGAGCAGGCCGGCGGGACGAGCGTGGATGCCGCATGCATCCTTAACGGTATACTGGAATTCCTTCATAATCATTTTCTCCTTACTTGATCCCGTGCGGCGCTTCTGCACTTGCACCAGACGCGGCCGAGCCGCGGCACGGTTGATACATCTATTATAAACCCTTGCCGGGAATTTTTCACCATTTCATATTGCTAATTTTTTATGCAAAATTTTGGTACAATTGAACATACAAATGTGACAAAAATGCACGCATTTCACTTTTTCTTCTGCTTGTGCGCAAATTTTAGGCAAATTGCGGCCTGATTTTGCATCAAAACCCGAAGCCGTTCCCGGTTGTTTCCGGCTTTGGCAAGTCGTTCCGGTGCTCATTCCACCGGGTAGCCCTCGGCATCCAGCGGCAGTTCCGTATAAGGCACAGCCTGCGGCACGGCATCCGGCTCACCGGAGGTCTGCTGTGCGGTCAATTCCTCGTCATGGCGTTCGCCCCAATCGCCGCTGTAGTCCTCGCCGGAGGTCTGCTGTGCCGGTTCGCTGCCGGTCAGCTCTTCGTCGTGGCGCTCACCCCAGTCGCCCTCGTAGTCCTCGCCGGAAGTCTGCTGTGCCTCAGCTTCCGCCATGGCGGCCTGCATGTCTTTCAGGCCCACCACAACGCCGGAGGGCCGTTCCAGCAGGTAAGCACCCACGGCCTTTTTGCGGTACACCAACAGCACGCCGTAGCGGCTGGTCTCGCCGCTGCTTGCCGCCGGGATCAGCGCCGTCCATTTTTCCACGGTCTTGCCCTTGTAGCGTGCAAGGTCCATGCCGCTCTGCTGCACCACCCCGTTGAAGGCCGAAAAGCTGTCATCCCACTTGCGGGGGATCTTGACCTTGTCTGCCGTGATGGATGCGCCGTCCACATCCAGACCGTAGCCGGTGAACCATGTCTGGATGTCCTGTGCGCTCTCAATTTTGTTCCCCGCCGCCGAGACCGCAACGGTGCGGTGGCTGATGAACCGACCCAGCAGGGCACTGCACACCACCAGTGCGCAGCACATGGCACCCAGACCCAGTTTTTTCAGGCTCGTTTTGCTCAACGTGACTACAAACATATCCCCATGCCTCCCCAGCCTGTTTATTGCTCTGAGAACAATTTATTCAGCACAGCTGGGGTGTATGACAAAAGGGCAGGTAAAACCTGCCCTTTTGTCAATATCGATCAATGTGCTTTTGTAAAATCTTCCGAGCTTACTTCGCCGCCCTGTTCAAGCACCTGTTTCAGCACCTGCATCACGCCGTATTCCCGGTGGGACGGTGCCAGAAACGGCACCTGCGCCCGCAGCGGTCCGCTGCCGTTCTCCATCAAAAAGCCGTACTTCGCGGTGGTGAGCATCTCGGCATCGTTGTAGGTGTCACCAAAGGCCATCATGCTGTCGGCCGGAATGCCCAGCAGTGCACCCACCTTTGCCAGTGCTGCACCCTTGTGCACACCTGGGTTCATCACGTCCACCCAGTTTCTGCCTGCCACTGCCACCGAGAATGCACCGCCATTTCCGGTGTGGAATGCGCCGTAGATCCGGTCGAAGGCTTTCTGCGAGTCGTCGTTGGGCAGATAGACGGTAAACTTATCCGCCGCCGCTTCCACCGCAGTCAGGTCATCCACGTATTCCACCCGGGTATAAAAATTCTTGAAAACTTTATCGTATTTCTCGTCCTGCTTTTCCGCGTAGGCCGCCTGCAGTCCGCACAAAAGGCCCACGTCTCCGGCCTGCTTTGTGCTGCGGGCCAGCTGCCGCCAGCCCTCGGCAGGCATTTCGGACACAAACAGGTCTTTTCCCTTCCAGCGGGCAGCGCCGCCGTTGTCGCCAATGAGAATGATCTCCTCCAGCAGATCCGGGAACATCGTTTCCAGTGTGTACAGAGGCCGCCCGCTGGCGGCGGCAAACAAGATGCCCTGCCCGGCCAGTGCACGGATGGTCTCGGTAAACTTTGGCGGCAACTGGCTGTACTCGTCCAGAAGGGTCGCGTCCATGTCCGATGCGATCAGGCGAATGCGGTCCATTGCAGTTTCCTCACTTATCCGATGTAGCTGATGTTCACGTCCATATCGCCCTTATAGCCGGGCAGGCGTGCCGTGCAGGTGCCCTGCCACAGGGCGCAGTCGATGGGGCTGCTGGCAACACCATAATGCGCGTTCCAGATGGTATATTTTTTCAGGCTGTTCAGATTGACACGCTTGCGGTACCACAGGGTAGAGGCATACACACCGGGTTTATAGCCCTGTGCCTTGACCTCCTCACAGAAGGCGATGGCGCACTTGGTGCGGTCCTCCATACCCAGACCGTCGGCGCGGCCGGAACCATTGGAAGCGCCGGATGCTTCGGTGTCAAAGAAGATGGGGTAATCCAGCTTGCGTCCGTTCAGCACGTAGGCGCAGGCAAAGGCTTCCTCCTTGGCTTCCTCCTCGGTGGTGGCCTGACTGAAGAAATACACGCCCACCTTCAGGCCCGCATTCTTCACATTGGTGAAATGCTCCTCGAACATGGGGTCCAGCACCAACGTGCCGGAAGCACCATAGCCGCGGTAGCCGATGCGGACGATCACAAAGCTCACGCCTGCCTTTTTGATCTGGTTCCAGTCGATGTTCTTCTGATACTTGGAAACATCCACACCGAAGGTCTTGCCATTTTCCAGCACACCGTCCGCATTGAAGTAATAGAGTTTATTGTCGATGCACTGGATGCCGGTCACCGGCTTGTTGGTGGTCTGGCTGTAGTAGTAGGTCTTGCCGCCAGAGGTGCGCCAGCCGGAATAGACCGGCTCCGTATCGCTCTTGCCCAGCCAGCCGAACAGGAAATTGAGCAGCCAGGTGAAAAAGCCGTTCTCATCGCTCAGGTCGATGCACTGGGCCTCGGCGGCATCCATGGCACCGGCATCCAGCGCGGCACGGATTTCTTCCGGTGTCAGCACCACGCTGTTTTCCGGCGTGTGCTGGTTCGTGCTGTTCTCCTCCGCTTCAGTGGCCTGTACAGGCGGCGCTTCCGGGTCCTGTGCAGCAAGCTCCGGGGTCTCCGTCTGCAGGGTGGGCATTGCCGTTTTCTGCTGTGCAGAAATAGTCTCGGTCACTGCCGCGGTACTTTCTTCCGGCTGTGCAGCCAGTGCCAGCGGTGCGCCCATTGAAAAGGTCATTGCCAATGCCAGAACTGCCGCTGCACACCGCGTTTTGCCGCGGGTGCTGCGGGCAGTCAGTTTATTCCAGAACGTTTTTTTCATGCTGTGCTCCATACCTCATGTATTTTTATCGGGATGCCGCCCTTCGCAAAAAGGGCAGCGTTTCATCTTCTCAATACTCTTTCAGTATACACCCGCGGGCAAGCCCCCGTCAATTGCCGCACACTGCAAAGCGCAGCTCCGAAAAGCTGCCGCCCCGGTATCAGAAAATGCTCCAAAATAGATACGTCTCAGCCCGCAAAAACATTGCACAAAGCCAAAAATTGCAGATATTTCCAGCAAAATCAGCATTTTGTCTTGTTGTCTTGACATGTGTATGGTATTATACTTGACATGCAGTTTTTGCATTGAATCCACCATCTTGAAACAGAAAGGCAGTTTCTCATGTCAAATGTGAAAGATTTCTTAAAACGCAAGGATATCGTCATCACCCCGCAGCGCTATCTCATTGAAGCGCTGGGTGCCATGGCGCAGGGCCTGTTTGCCAGCCTGCTGATCGGCACCATCATCAAGACGCTGGGCCAGCAGACCGGCCTTGACGTACTGGTAGACCTTGGCGGCTACGCCACGGCCATGAGCGGCCCGGCCATGGCCTGCGCCATTGGCTGGGCGCTGCACTGCCCGCCGCTGGTGCTGTTCAGCCTGATCACCGTAGGCTACTCGGCCAATGCTCTGGGCGGCGCAGGCGGCCCGCTGGCCGTGCTCATCATTGCCATCGTGGCTTCCGAACTGGGCAAGGCCGTGAGCAAGGAGACCCGCGTGGACATCCTCGTGACCCCGCTGGTGACCATTTTTTCCGGCGTGGGCCTTTCCATGCTGATCGCCGCACCCATTGGCGCTGCCGCAAGTCAGGTGGGCACCCTGATCATGTGGGCCACCGAACAGGCTCCGCTGGTCATGGGCATTCTGGTATCCGTCATTGTGGGCGTGGCGCTGACCCTGCCCATTTCCTCTGCCGCCATCTGCGCCGCGCTGGGTCTGACCGGCCTTGCCGGCGGTGCCGCCGTGGCAGGCTGCTGCGCCCAGATGATCGGCTTTGCCGTGATGAGCTACAAGGAGAACGGCGTGGGCGGTCTGGTCAGTCAGGGCCTTGGCACCAGCATGCTGCAGATGGGCAACATCGTCAAGAACCCCCGTATCTGGATCGCGCCTACACTGGCCAGTGCCATCACCGGTCCGCTGGCCACCTGCGTGTTCCACTTTGAGATGAACGGTGCCGCTGTCTCTTCCGGCATGGGCACCTGCGGTCTGGTGGGCCAGATCGGCGTGTACACCGGCTGGGTCAGCGACATTGCCGCCGGTACCAAAGCCGCCATCACCCCGATGGACTGGGCTGCCATGGTGCTGCTGTGCTTTGTTCTGCCCGCCGTGCTGAGTGTGATCTTCTGCGAGATCGAGCGCAAGCTGGGCTGGATCAAAGAGGGCGATCTGAAGCTGAACTAACTTTTAGAATTGTCTCCGCTTCGCTCTGACAATATCAGCGGAAAAATATTTTTATATATAGCAACGCCGGAATGACTGCGGTCATTCCGGCGTTGCCTTTTCACGATAAGGAGCCGGGCGGTGAACAGCCTTTTGCTACCGTCAGCCTGTAGCTGTCGCACAGCAGATGGAGCACAAACTTGCCCGCACGGTTCGTCGCGTAAGCGACTCAAAATCGGCGCAACACAAAAAATCCTCTAGCGCAGCGACTTGGATTTTTTGTATGGAGCCCATCTGCTTTGGGATTATTAAGGGCGAGCAGCCCTTAGTTTGCAACGGCGACGACCGCGGCCAGCGGCCGAAACAGGGAGGAGCTGTTGGGGCAGCGGCCTGCAGGATGCGAGTGCCGCGCAAGGCACGAAGCAGACGCAGGGAGCCGCAACCCGCCGCCTCCCGCGCCTCGAAAGTAGCGGAGACCTTGCCGCGCT
>OIXL01000837.1_pt1 | contig 13513 bp, 9 predicted proteins | sample 1587761 | NCBI WGS metagenome assembly OIXL01 (sample SAMN03283246) | human gut metagenome | biome: human-associated habitat; material: feces | host: Homo sapiens | place: Peru | collected 2012 | reverse complement strand
TTCGAATCCCATCTTACATTGCGAAACAAAAACAAAGGCACCTTAAACAAGATGCCTTTGCGTTTGTTGGCGGAGGCTGAGGGATTCGAACCCCCGTGGGCTTTCACCCAAACGGTTTTCAAGACCGCCTCGTTATGACCGCTTCGATATTCCTCCACTTTGTACAACGTTTGAAAGTATAGCAATTATCGCGTATTTTGTCAACCGCATTATTGAAATTGTCGCGCTGAAATCAGTCGTCGTATTCGGGGACGTAGCCCGAGACGTCTTTGATCACTTCGCCGGCGATAATAAGTCCCGCGACCGACGGAACGAAAGAAAGCGAGCCCGGCGTCGAGCGACGGCAAGGATTCACGTCGTCAGAATCCGGCGCGGATTTTTGTTTCACCGCTTTTTCGGTGGAATACACGACTTTCACGTTTTTGAGAGCGCGTTTTTTGCACTCTTTTCGCATCACTTTTGCAAGTGGACACACGGACGTGTCGTACAAATCCGCAACCTTAAACGCGGTCGGATCCGTTTTGTTGCCCGCGCCCATCGACGAAATGACGGGAACGCCCGCCTCGTTTGCTTTTTCGATTATGGCGATTTTCCCCGCCACCGTATCGATTGCGTCCACGACGTAGTCATAGTTTTTGAAGTCGAAAGAGCCTGCTGTTTCGGGCAGGAAAAACGTCTTGTAAGTCGCGACCTTGCAATCGGGATTTATCGCGCGCACGCGCTCCTTAAAAACGTCGACCTTATACTTCCCTATCGTATCGTGCGTTGCGATTATCTGACGGTTCAGATTGGTAAGACACACGGTGTCGTTATCGATGAGATCGAGCGCGCCGATTCCCGTCCTTGCAAGCGCTTCCACGACGTATCCGCCGACGCCGCCGACGCCGAAAACCGCAACCCTTGCCGCGGCAAGTTTCTGCATTGCGTCATGCCCTAAAATCAGTTCCGACCTTGAAAACGAATTTGTCATAATATCTCCTGTTTTTTATATTTTACACTGTTATCTTTCCTAAATCAAGCGATTTTGCGCCTGCGCGCCGAAAGCGGTTTGTCGCGATTCGATTTTTCCCGTCATTCATTGACATATCGCCGTCGAAAATATATAATATAACCACAAATTTTATTTTTAAGAGGGGTTTTATGACAATTTTTCTCAATGATTTGCCTTCAAAAGAAAGCGTGATGGAAAATATGCAAAAGATGAACTCTTTCGGCAGCCGTCTGACGGGTACGAAAGGTCAAAACGCTTACACGGCGTGGCTGAAAGACGAAATCGCAAAAATGGGCTACGACGTGGTCGATAAACAATACACGTTCAAAAAATGGGAGGCGACGGATTGGTCGCTGACGGTCGACGGACAAAATATCGACGTTTCTTCCCCCTTTCCTTACAGCGGACTCACCGACGAAAAAGGCGTGACCGGCAAACTCGTTACCGTTTTCAACAACCCGTTGGATTTCCAGCGCGCAAGGGGCAAAATTGCGGTATGCCGCATCAAAAACCTTTCAAAAATCAGCAGTAAAATCGCATTCAATAAGCGCGCGTCCGTGCCCGAAAACCTTGAAATCGAAAAGAGTTACCGCGGCCCCGTCAGCACGTCTTTCGTCAAAACGCTGCTTTCGTTCTGGGCGGCGAAACTGTCGGGTATGAAAGGTATGATCTGCATCTGGGAAGATATGTCCGACGCAATGGTCGAAGGACAGGTTCTCAACTTTATTTTGGGATATCTCGGCGTACCCATGCTTTGGGTGAACGAAACCAACGGCAAAAAAGTCCTTGCGGCGGCGAAAAACAAAAAATCCGCAACGTTGCGCCTTGTCGGCAATATCGACGACAACGCAAAGACGGAATCTTTCCACGCAATCCTTAAAGGCACCGGCGACACGAACGAGGCAATCATCGTAAACACCCACACCGACGGCTGCAACTTCTCGGAAGAAAACGGCGGGATCGGCATCCTGCCAATGATGAAATATTTCAAGGCGCACCCCACCAAGCGCACGCTTATTTTCGTGTTCGTAACGGGACACTTCCGCCTACCCGTCTTCCGCGAAGGTATTATGACGTCAAATCAGGCGACGGGAAGATGGCTTGCCGAAAACAAAAACCTTTGGAACGGCAAAACTTACAAAGCCGTCGCGGGCGTGTCTGTCGAACATCTGGGCTGCACGGAATGGAAAGACGTCAACGGCGTTTACACAAAAACCAACGATATCGATACCGAACTTGTTTACACCGGCAACAAAAACCTTGATAAGATTTATTACGAGGCGATAAAAGACAGGAAAAACGTCAGGACAACCACCCTTCGCGCGCACAACACGATGCACTTCGGCGAAGGACAGCCGCTGTCCAAAAAGCATATCCCCGAAATCGCGCTCGTTACCGCCCCCGATTATCTCTGCTCGGTCGATCCGACGGGCAACGAACATATGGACAAATTCAACCTTGACCTTATGTACGAGCAAATTCAGACGTTCATCAACTGCGTGAATCTCATCGACGGAAAAACCAGAAAAGAAATCGGCAAATCGCAAGGAATGTCGTTCGGTCTCGGAAGACTTAAATAACAAAATACGACAAAATCCCCGAAGTTGTTTCGGGGATTTTTTATGCCTTTTTTCGATTAATTTTTCTTTGATACGACGTCGCCCGTTTCGGGATTTATAAGTAAAGCCCAGTATCCGTTATCGCCCGCGATAAACGAAATATACCAGTAATACGGGCTGTCGGGCGCGCGTCTGTCCCGCACGAGTTTGACCATGATTTCGCGGTTGAAAATGCCGTCCGTCGTGTTTGCGCCGATTTCGTCTTTCAATGCGGTTTTTGCAATATCCAGCACTTTACAGTAGTCAATTTTGCCGTTAAGTGCGTTTTCAAGCGGTATCTCACTTTCGACTTTGTCGTATTTTATCACAATCGACTTTATCGTATCCTTGAAACTTTCGGCGTCGATAACCGCCGTAAAATTGTGCGTTACGACGTCGCGTTTGAGTTCGCCCTCGACGCTTCCGCCCTCGTAATTCAACACGAATGAATACGTCTTGTTCTGCAAATTCGCTTTAAGCGGGATAAGCGTGATTTCCGTGAAGTTAATTACGTCCGTCGCTTTTCCGTCCGCAATGAAAAGTTTTTCTCTGACGCCGCTCGTTACGGCAACTTTGAAGTCTTCGTTCTCGCCGACGTAGCGATGTGTTTCGGCGTAACTGACGTTTTTTGAAATATCGACTTCGTTCTGTTTGGTTTTCTTTTTGCACGCCGAAAGCGAAAACACCGTGCCGAGCGTCAGGATAATCGTAAGAATCAATAAAAATGTTTTTTTCATAATTGCACCTCGGTTTTTCTACTTATAAAAAATGCCGCGGGTTTCACGATTATGCAAAAAACATGAAAAAACCTTGCCGTTCAAGCAAGGTCGTAAGATGATTTATTCTTCTTCCGAAAAATCGAGGCTGTTCATTGCGGACGAGATAATATCGGTGTCGAACCCTCTTGTCGCAAGGAAGCAATAGACGCGCTCTTTAAGTCGCGTGCGTTTTTTCTTTTCCTTTTCGATAAACTTTTGCGCCATTGAGATTGCTTTTTCGATTTCTTCCTCGTCCGAAAGTTTCGCGTATGCGACTTCCTGCGCGACGTTTTTATCGATGCCTTTTATGGTGATAAGCTCGTAAATAATTTTTCTTCGTCCGGTTTTTTGCCCCTTGTACGAAACGTATGCTTCGGCGTAAGCGCGGTCGCCGAGATAATTGTAACTGAGCAATTTTTCGATGGTAACGTTTACGGCGTCGTCCGAAAACTTTTTGGTTTTCAGATTTTTCCGTACTTCGTTCTGCGATTTTATCCCGCGCGACAGGCTGTCGATTGCCGTCGTGAAAGCGATGTGTTCCTCGCCTTCCTTTGCGATGCGTTTAAGTTCCGCAAAGTCGATATTTTTCCCTTCGACAAGCCCGTATTCCTTAATCGTGGCTTTGAACGCGCGGCAGATTTCGCCGTCGCTTAAAACTACGTCGGCGCGTTTTTTGTCGTATGGAATATCCTTGATTTCGGCAATGTACGTCATAGATTAAAACGTATTGTTAAAAAGGCAAGTCGCCGTTATTTATACTCTGGTCGCCGCTTTCGTTGTTTGTGAAAGTCATACCGTCGGAGTCCGAAAAGTCAAGCGGTTCTTCTTTTATCGTCGCGGGGGTTGCGGTGTCGTCCATCACGATTTCGACCGTACCTTTCTGTCCGTCGTCGTCCACCATTTTCATATCGTCGAAGGCGTCGTCGTCCGAGCGCATTTGTTCGACAGACGTGATTTCGGTATTGAGTTTCGCCGCGGGCTGTTTTTCTTCCGCCGTGGACATTTCTCTTATGTCGATGGGTTTGAACGTCTGCATATCGCCGCACCAGTCGAAGTACACGTTGCCGGTTTCGCCGTTACGGTTTTTTGCGACGAGCATTTTCACGAACTTATGATCGCCGTCGTCGTCGTAACTTGCTGCGAACTTGCTTTCTTCCGACTTCGGATTTTCGACCTTTTTGGGACGATGCAGGAACATTACCATATCGGCGTCCTGTTCGATTGCGCCCGATTCGCGAAGGTCGGAAAGTTGCGGTTCTTCCCCGCGCTGCTCGGTGCCGCGCGACAACTGCGAAAGCACCAGAAACGGCACGCCGAGTTCTTTTGCATAAAGTTTCATCTGACGGCTCATCGTCGATACTTCCTGCTGGCGGTTTTCGGCCTTCGACTTCGTATCGAGGGTGATAAGTTGCAGGTAGTCGATGATGACGAGGTCGAGCCCCACCGTGTTTTTCATACGGCGGCATTTGCTGATGATATCGCCCGGGGTGTTGCCCGAATTGTCGTCGACGAAAATTTTACTGTTTGAAAGTGCCTCGTGCGCGTTGAAAAGCCTTTGCGTTTCGTTGAAATTGAGCATACCGGGCTGTTTCTGCCGCTTGAACGAGATTTGCGAAACGGTCGTCAGCATACGCTGAACAAGTTGTACTGTCGGCATTTCAAAGCTGAAAATCGCGACTTTTTTATTGTTGCGGATTGCGGCGTTGATTGCAACCGTAAGCGCAAACGCCGTTTTACCGACGGACGGACGCGCCGCAAGAATACACAATGCGCCGGGCTTCATGCTTTCGATTTTTCTGTCCAGCAACTTGAATCCCGTCTTTATGCCCTCGTCGACGTAATCGCCGCGCTGCATGGTGTTAATTTTATTGAGCGCTTCCGACGACGCTTCGACGATAGGTTCAAGTTTGCTTGCTTCCTTTTCTTCGGAAATCCTGAAAACGGTTTGTTCGGCAAAGTCCAACGCCTTGTTCGCGTCTTCCGCGGTGTAGGCGTTTTTGCTGATTTTGTTGCCCGCCTCGATAATGCCCCTTAACAGGCTGTCGCGCTTCACGATTTCAAAATACTTGTCGGCGTTTGCGGTGCTGGGGATTCCGGTTGCGAGTTTTCCGATGTATTCCATACCACCCGCCTCGGCGATTTTCCCGCTTGTCGCAAGTTTGTCCGCGACGGTCAAAGCGTCGACAGGCTCGTTATTCTGAATAAGATTGTAGATTGCAAGGAAGATTTGCTTGTGCTGTTGCAATGCAAAATCGTCCTCGCGAAGAAGCGTGGTGAAGTCGTTTGCGACGTTCGTGTCCATCATGATACTGCCGAGCATCGCCTGTTCCGCCTCGTAGTTTACGGGCATTTTCATAACTTTATCTGCCATATTTTTACCTCTTAAACGCTGATACGGTTAGTATGAGCGAAAATTAAGAATTGTTGCGTTTCGTATTTTTGTGCGACATTATTTCCTTTGTTACGACAAAAACAAGGAATACAAAAACCGCCGCGATAATCGCGATGCCATACCACATTGCGCCCTTGATTTTCATCACCGTGATTTCCGCGGTGTCGTTGCCGCCGTCGAAATTCCACACGTGCATGTAATTGCCGTCTTCCGTTTTCACGACTTTGTCGGCGTTTGACGTCGTCGATTCGTACGGCGTAACGAACGTATAGGACGTGTCGGCTTTTCCAAGTTTTAAGGCGATTTTCTCGGCAGTATCATATGAAAGTCCGCCGCTTGTCAAAACCCCTGTAAACCACGGGAAATTCGTGCTCATATACTTCCCGGAAACCTTAATATCGCCAAATATCGTCTGTTTTACGATAAAAGCGTTTTCGTCCTTTTTCACGTCGTTTGTGATAATGCCGTTTCCGATAAGGTCGTTTTGCAATGCCTGCACGCTGTCAAAATTTTTCCTTGCGGTAACGGTGTTCCCGTCCGCGCTGACGAAATAATCCTTGCTTATAAAGCCCTCTTTCAAGGCGTTCGTCGCATCGTTCAGAGTAAGCCCCACGTCCGCCTCTCTCACCCCTTCTTCGGTGAGCGTAACTTTCACGATATGCGTGTAAGTGCCGTCGGAATTCTGGACGTAGGTAAAGTCGAGCGTGCCGCACGCGGTAAGCGCGAATGCGGCGACGACGACAAGAATTATGCTTAAAAAGATTTTACTTTTCTTCATTGTACAACGCTTTAAGGCTGTTGAGCGTATCCCTGAATTCACGCATAGCGACGTTGAAAGGTTGCTCTGTCGTAAGGTCGACGCCTGCGAGTTTCAAAATTTCGACGGGAGGCATACTTCCGCCTGCCGACAGGAATTTCTTGTAGTTGTAAAACGCTTTGTCGCCGTGTTTTAATATCGAGTTTGCAATCGAAACGGCGGCGGTGATACCCGTTGCGTACTGATAAACGTAAAACGCCGTATAGAAGTGCGGGATACGCGCCCATTCGTAACGGATAAGGTCGTTGTGTCTGACGGCTTTGCCGTAGTATTTTTTGTTGAGGTCCATATAAATATCCGACAAACCTTCCGCCGACAGCGGTTGATTCTGTTCGACAAGGTTATGCGCTTTGAGTTCAAACTCGGCAAACATTGTCTGACGGAACAGAGTCGTGCGGAACATATCGAGATAATAGCTTAAAAGGAACTTCTTCGTGTCGACGTTGTCGGTGTTTGCAAGAAGGTATTTCAGCATAAGGACTTCGTTGACGGTCGACGCGATTTCGGCAACGAAAATTTCGTAATCGCTTTTTGCGAAAGGTTGCGCCTTGCAACTGAAATAGGTGTGCATTGCGTGTCCGAGTTCGTGCGCGATCGTGAAAACTTCGTGCGTGCTTTTCTGGTAATTGAGCAGGACGTAAGGATGGCAACCGAACGTGCCCATACTGTACGCGCCGCTGCGTTTGCCCTTGTTTTCAACGACGTCGATCCATCTTTCGTTGAACGCTCTGTCAAGGAGCGCGGCGTATTCGTCGCCGAAAGGTTTCAGGGCTTTTTTCACCATATCGCATGCCTTTTCGTAAGGAACGGCGATGTCCGCGCCCTTTACCATCGGGCAATGCAAATCCCACATATTAAGGGTTTCGACGCCGAGAACCTGCTTTCTGAAAGCGATGTACTGGTGCATATAGCGGCAGTTGTTATCGACGGCTTTGATAAGGTTTTCGTAAGCCTTTACGTCGACGTCCGTCCCGGAAAGCGCGCCTTCGAGCGAAGACGAAAATCCGCGCACTTTTCTGAAAAACCAGTCTTTTTTGACGCTGCCCGCATACAGGGACGTGATTGTGTTGATATGGTTTTTATATGCGTTGAACATGCTTTCAAAAGCCTGTTGTCTGACGCTTTGGTCGGGATTTTGCAGTAACACGCCGTACATGCCGTGCGACATTTCGACTTCTTTGCCGTCGACGGTCACGGGGTCGAACTTAATATCCGCGCTGTCGAGCATCTGGAAACTGTCCTGGAAGTTGCCCGAAAAGTTTCCGACTTCCGCAAGCAACGTTTCTTCCTTTTCGGACAAGACGTGTTTTTTGTCTTTCGCAAGGCGTTCAAAACGGTAACTGTAATCGGAAAACTCGGGCTTTTTGGACAGCGCAAGAAGTTCTTCTTCCGAGCGTTCGCAAATTTCCGGCTCCGCAAAAGCGGTAACGGTGCCGAAAGTTACTGCCAGCATTTCGGCTTTCGCGTTCATTTCCTGATACTTTTTGACCCTGAGATCCTGATGATTGCTCATCGACGAATAACAATAAACCTTGATAAGGTCAATCGCGATTTCGTCCTGCTTTTTCAGAAATTCCAAAAGGACGTCGTCGTTTCCGAGTTTTCCTTTGTATTCCTGCAAAGACGGTGCTTTTTTTGAAAGTTCGTTATATTTTTCTTCCCACGCCTCGTCGCCGTTGACAAGGTCGCAAAGATTCCATTTGTATTTGTCTTTTACCGATTTTCTTTCGGGTATTTTTGCCATAAAGCCCTCCAAATTGAAAAATTATAATAAGTATATACTTATCCGCCGCGAAAATCAAAGATATTCGTCGTCAAAAAACAAAACCACAACCTGTTGCGGTAGGTCGTTTTTCAAGCGGCAAATAAATTAAAAATCGCAAAGTTGGTCGCTTAAAAACTTGGGTTCCGACGTAAGATTGACCTTAATCTTTCTCAGCGCGTCCTCATCGCTTTTAAGGAGCATTCTCGTGCTGTGCATTTCGCAGCCGGCAAGGTCGTTTATGCAATCGACGCACATAGCCGCCGCCTCGTTGGTTGCGGCGCAGATCGACAGCGCGACAAGCACTTCGTTGAGCGTGAGTTTGTAGTTTTTCTCATGCAAAAACTGCTGTTTCAGATCCATAATGGGTTTGACGATTTGCGGCGCGATAAGTTTCAAACGATCGGGAAGTTTCGCAAGCGATTTCAAAGCGTTGAGAATAGTCGATGCGGGCGCGGACATAAGTTTCGTATCTCTGCCCGTAACTATCGTGCCGTCTTTGAGTTCGATCGCGCAGGCGGGTTCGCCGGACGCTGCTTCCTTATCGAGCGCGGGTTGCACGACCGCCCTGTTTGCGGGTTTGATGCCGAGTTCGCCCATTAAAAGTTCGATACGTTTTACGGTCGCAAGGTCGACTCTGCCGTTTTTATTGTCGCAGCAACTCTTGTAATAGCGGCGGATGACTTCCTGTTTCGACGCTTCCTGACACGCTTCGTCGTCGAAAATGCAGTAGCCCGCCATATTGACGCCCATATCCGTGGGGGATTTGTAGTCGAGTTCGTTTGCCGAAAGTTTTGACAAAATGGAACGCACGACGGGAAACACTTCGATATCCCTGTTGTAGTTTACGGTCTGCACGCCGTACGCCTGCAAGTGGAAGTAGTCGATCATATTCACGTCTTTGATGTCGGCGGTCGCCGCCTCGTACGCGATATTCACGGGGTGTTTCAAAGGAAGATTCCAGATGGGGAAGGTTTCAAACTTCGCATAGCCCGCCTTCACGCCGCGTTTGTATTCGTGATAAAGTTGCCCAAGACACGTCGCAAGTTTTCCGCTGTTGGGTCCCGGGGCGTTTACGACAACCAAAGGACGCGTCGTTTCGATGTAAGGATTTTTGCCATAGCCTTCGTCGGACACAATCGTATCGACATCGGTGGGATAACCTTTCGTGAGCCCGTGCATATAAACCTTAATGCCGCGCGCTTCCAGCTTGTTTTTGTACGCAATCGCCGACGGCTGATCCTCAAACTTTGTGATGACGATGCTATTGACCTTGATTTTCATTGAAGTCATCGCGTCGATAAGCCGCAAAATTTCCGCGCCGTAAGTGATGCCGTAGTCCGCGCGGATTTTATTTCTTTCGATATCCGACGCGCTGATGCAAAAGATGATTTCGCATTTGTCTTTGAGTTTCTGCAAAAGTTTGATTTTTGCGTTTTCGTCAAACCCGGGAAGCACCCTTGACGCATGCAAGTCGTCAAAGAGTTTTCCGCCGAATTCAAGATAAAGTTTTCCGCCGAAGCTGTCGATGCGTTCCAGAATATGTTTGGACTGAATCTGCATATACTTTTCGCTGTCAAAGCCGATTTTCATAAGTAGTACCTCTTTTTATACGTTGAGCGGTCTGAAATAATCGACAACGTGCTTGTCGGCAGTTATTTTTCCCGCAAATTTTTGAAGTTGTTTGCCGCGCGTGGTGCGCCCGTCGAGTTTCACGTCTTCGGTCGAGAACCCGAATACGTTTTCGCCGTCGAACACCGCGATGTCGTAAGGCTCCTTGACGTACGCCGCAAGCGCGACTTTGATACCTGTGGGCATATCAATGAGTTTCACGCCCTTTCTGTAACGTTTGGATAAGTCGAAAGTGAACGCGAACACTCGTTTTGCAAAGCCCGTTTCGCTGACGACAAGGATTTCGCCTTCGTCGTTGATAAGCCCCGCAAACGCCACGCTGTCGCCACTGTCGAGTTGTATGCTCTTTACGCCGCCCGCGTTTCTGCCCTGCACGGGGATTTCCTGCGTTTCGTACGCAAGACACATTCCGTTTTCGGTTGCCGTGAACACGTTGAGCCCGTCTTTCACGACCTCGACCGACACGACTTCGTCACTGTCCGTGAGATTTATCGCCTTGTACGCCGATTTCGAAACGTTAAGTTCGTCAAAAGACGTGCGTTTGACCATGCCTTGTTTCGTGAAAATCAACGCCTCGCCGATGGGGAAGTTTTCCGCCGTGAAAATCTGTACGGCGTATTCTTTCGCCAGCGCGTCCTTGTTAAGTTCCGCAAGGGTTATGCCCTTGTCGCGGTATTTCTTTTCGGGCAGGTCGTCGATTTCGATTTTGAAGATATTGCCGAGGTTTGAAAACGCGATGAGTTTCAAACGGTTGTTGACGAATTCCGCCTTTTTGACGGTCGTGTTTTTGTCGACGTCCGCCGCCCTGCGCGCCGCCTGCTGGAAGCCGCGTGTCCCGACGAATTTCAGCGTGCCCGAATCGCTCAGCACCACGACGCCTTCTTTATAAGCGGTTTCGTCGGATTTGAACGGGATTTCCTTTTTTGATTCCTTTTCGCCGATGATTTCGCTTTTTCTTGGGGATTTGAAACGCTTTTTGACGTCCAGAAGGTCGGATTTTATCTTGTTGTTTTGCAATCTCTTGCTGTTAAGAATCGCGGTAAGTTCCTCGATTGTCTTTTTAAGTTCCGCAAGTTCTGCTTTGAGCGCGTCTTCTTCAAGCCCCGTCAGACGACGAAGTTTCATTTCAAGGATTGCCTGCGCCTGTCTTTCGGTGAGTCCGAATCTTTGACGCATTCTCTCCGACGCAATCGCCGCCGATTTCGACGTCTTGATGATTTTGATGATTTCGTCGATATTGTTGATTGCGATGAGCAGTCCTTCCACGATTTCCGCGCGGATTTTCGCCTGTTTCAGGTCAAAATTGCAGCGTTTTATAAGCACGTCGCGCTGGAAGTTGACGTAATGCACCAGCATTTCGACAAGTCCGAGTTGTTTGGGCTTGCCTTCCGCGATCGCCACCATATTGATATTGAAGTTTGTTTCAAGTTTGGTATGTGCAAGAAGATAATTTACGATTTTCTGCGCGTCGGCGTCCTTACGCACCTTAATTACGGCGCGCATACCGTTTCTGTCGGACTCGTCCACGATGTCCGAAATACCGCCGAGTATGTCTTTTTTCGCTTCGCGAAGTTGCAGTATTTTTTGCAGCAGGTCGGCTTTTTCAACCTGATACGGCAGTTCCGAAATAACGATGTTTTTCTTTTCGTATTCGCCGTCCTCGATGTGGATTCTCGCGCGCAGAGTGATTTTGCCCTTGCCCGTCGAGTACGCCTGCACAAGGTCGTCCCCCGCGATAATTATGCCGCCCGTCGAAAAGTCGGGGCCGGGGACGATTTTCATAAGTTCGTCAAGTTTGATTTTGGGATTATCGACAACCGCAACCGCGCCGTCGATGATTTCGCCGATATTGTGAGTCGGGATATTCGTCGAAAAACCGACCGCGATGCCGTTTGCGCCGTTCACGAGAAGGTTGGGGAATCGGCACGGCAAAAGCACCGGCTCTTTCATCGTATCGTCGAAGTTCCATTGCCATGGTACGGTATCCTTTTCCAGGTCTTTCAGGATTTCCATCGCAAGGGGATTCAGGCGGGCTTCGGTGTAACGCATTGCCGCCGCGCCGTCGCCGTCGATACTGCCGAAGTTGCCGTGGCCGTCAATCAGCACTTCTCTCATATTGAAAGGTTGCGCCATTCTGACCATAGCGTCGTAAACGGACGTGTCGCCGTGGGGGTGGAATTTGCCCAGACATTCGCCGACGATACGCGCCGACTTTTTATGCGGTTTGTCGGGAGTGTTTCCGAGTTCGTACATAGCGTAAAGGATACGGCGTTGCACGGGCTTAAGACCGTCTTCGACGCGCGGAATAGCGCGGTCAAGGATAACGTATTCGCTGTACGGCATCATCGAAGTGTGCATGACTTCTTCGACGGACATCTCGAAAAGTTGCGATTTGTTTTCAATTTCCGTTTGTTTCTTTGCCATTATCCGTTCACCACCTTATCGAAGTAATCTTCACGGTTGAAGTTTGCGTGTTCGTTGATATATTCTTTTCTCGGCTCGGACTTGTCGCCCATAAGCGTCGAAATGCTCTTTTCCGCTTCCGTAGCGTCCTCGATGGTAACGCGCGTAAGGCTTCTGTTGTAAGGATTCATCGTCGTTTCCCACAGTTGTTCGGGGTTCATTTCGCCAAGTCCCTTGAAACGTTGCAAGGTATAATTCCTGCCGAAATTCTGACGTTTCGTTTCAAGTTCTTCGTCGTTATAGCAGTATTCGACCTCGTCTTTCTTTTGCAGTTTGTAAAGGGGCGGCATACCGATGTAAACGTGGCCGTCGGTGATAAGTCGCCGCATATATCTGAAAAAGAACGTGAGAAGAATTGCTCTGATGTGTCCGCCGTCCTGGTCGGCATCGGCAAGGATAATTATCTTGTGATATTTAAGGTCATCGATGTCGAAATCGTCGCCGAGCCCCGTGCCCAATGCGCTTATAAGCGTCCTGAATTCCTCGTTTTCAAGGATTTTGTCGATTGACGATTTTTCGACGTTCAACGGCTTTCCGCGAAGGGGTAAAATCGCTTGCGTAGTGCGGTCGCGACCTTGCTTTGCGCTGCCGCCTGCGGAATCGCCCTCGACGATAAACAATTCGTTGAATTCGGGCTTTTTCCCGGTGCAGGACGCGAGTTTTCCGACAAGGTTTGCGTTGTTTATGCTCTTTTGCTGACGGCTCAGTTCTTTCGCGCGGCGTACGTTGTCGCGCGTGCGAGCCGCGCCCATTGCCTTTTCCACAATCTTTTCGGCAATCGACTTTGACGATTTAAGATTCAGAAATTCGTCAAGTTTCTGCGACACGAGTTGTTCCACAAGCGGCTTGACCTCGGGATTGCCGAGTTTGGTTTTCGTCTGCCCTTCAAATTGAGGTTCTGCCACCTTGATAGAAATGACAGCAGTCAAACCTTCACGGAAGTCATCTCCTTGAATCTCCACTTTAGCTTTTTCCAACAATTTAGAGTCTTCCGCATATTTTTTCAATGTACGGGTTAACGCTCTACGGAAACCAGCCACATGTGTACCGCCTTCGATGGTGTTGATGTCATTTACATAAGAGAAAACACTTTCGTTGTA
>OIXL01000833.1_pt1 | contig 13539 bp, 13 predicted proteins | sample 1587761 | NCBI WGS metagenome assembly OIXL01 (sample SAMN03283246) | human gut metagenome | biome: human-associated habitat; material: feces | host: Homo sapiens | place: Peru | collected 2012 | reverse complement strand
AGAAACTATCTTACTCATTAAGAATAATAGATTCAGAATTATAAAAAATCTTCTCTTCATAATAGTCATTTATGCAATCTCAAAAATATCAACTTTTCTTTAAGGAATTACAATCTTCTAATTTCCAGCTTTCATAATGTCCCGTCCTGTCGCGATTACAGCTTTCTTTATGAGAATGTCTTCTAAATTTTTGAACATTTTAATGAAATTTTTTTTAGAATAAAAATAATTGGATAGACAAGAAAACTCTGAATAAATAATATAGAATAAAAACGATAGAATTTTAATAGCCTAAAGTTTGTATATAAACTTAGACCAATATAAAAACTTATTCCTATAAATAAGATTATAAAATCAAAAACAATACAAGTCGTTTCAGTATATTTTATTTTGTTTTTAATTGGCAAAGATATAATAAAAATAATTAAAGTAAAAATAAATAAATAAATTAAATCTTCTTTAAAAAAAGAATTTTTAAAAAACATACGTGAAATGAAAAATATCAATAGTGTAAAAAGATTTGAGAATAAAATATTTAAATAGCAAAAAATCATGCAATAACTTGTAAAAAATATTGATAAAGCAAATAAACCAAAAATAAGACATAACTCGAACCGTTTATCAAGAATACTGCAAAAAAGATAGTCAGCTATTAATGCTGAGATTAATAGTGCAATATTTATTAATCGTAATTGAATATAATTTCTAATCTTCATCATTCTTAATTCCATTTTCAACAATCAAAATAGCCAATTTTGTATTTTCTTCAGGCTCTCCTCTTTTAAATGGGTTTCGGCTCAAAGATTTTACTGTTACGCCTATACTTTTTGCCTCATTAATCATAGTTGCAATTTTTCTCCATTTATCATTTTCGAGAATTGAGATACATCCAACAGTAGTTCCAGAACCCTTTTCATGTAAACGTAATTGAGATTTTCCAGTATTAGAGACTTTATCATCTCCGTAACAATCATCTCTTGCTTCAAGGCGAAAATGCCCATCTGAATTTGGCAATAAGACATCATAAACACCAAACGGAATTCCTTCAAAGAATGGAACAGATTTTCCTTTTATTTGTCCACCAGACATAAAAGTTGCTTCTATTTTTTCATTTGTTTCTACATTAAAAATCTTAAAATTGCCATATATAGTTTTTCCTTCCTTTTTGGTTGCAGTAGCAACTGCATAAATATTTGTATATGTTTCAAAATCAATCGAATTAACATCAAATTCATTTTGCAGTATTTCCCAAAAAATAATTTTCACTATATCTGATTTTTCAGCAGGAATTATTATATATCTTCTATGTAAAAAATTTTCTGAATCCTTTAATTTATTTTCCTTTTTTATCCATACATACAATTTATATTGATTTGTTCCCGTATTCTCAATATTATTTTGTTTTAATATTTCGGATGCTAAATACCATATTCCGTTTTTATATTTTATATATTCTTTTCTTACATTAACTTTATAGCTGCTCATCTATTAGACTCCTATTGAAATAAAATATTTTCCAATTTTTAAATTATCCAAGTACAAAATTCCATCATTGTCCGAAATTCCTTTTATTTCACTGCCATCGAGTAAATAGATTGTGTATTTCGTGTTTGATAATATAGTTCCTGTTTTTATATCTTTTAGTTGTTTTTTTATCCATCCCATAACATCTAGTTGCCTGCTTTCCTCGCTCTCTGTACCATCGCAGTCTACAGTGAATGCGTATTCGGGCAGGGTGTAGCCTTTTTCTTCTAGTTCCTGCTGGCTGTCTGTGTCGTCATTGTCCTCTGTGTATATGACTTTCCACTTGCAACGGATTTTTCCGTCATTTACAGACGTGCTCAACTTTGTAACAAAGTCATCGTTGCCGTCGTTGTCTTTCTCAACGATTTTGATTTTTGCGCTTGCACCGTCGGCTATGTCTGTTACATCAGCGCAAAGGTAAACTTCAGCGCCGACCAGGGCTTTTGTAAGTGTCTTGCCGTCCGCATTTTCCCAGTGGGGATTTGTGATTGTAGGGTTCTTTTCTTCTACGTTACTTTCTTCTGTGTCGTTCTGACTTTCTGTCTGGTTTCCGCTTGCGGAGGTTGCCGCTGCGGTCTCTTCCTGTGCATTTGCGCCCTGTCTGTCTATCCGTTCCCTGTCGATTGCGCTGATGCTTCTGTTGTTGCTCACTCCGCAGAAGTTCCTTCTCAGGTGGCACGTTGTAAAGTATCCGTCCTGAATGCTGAAAGAGTGCTCCACTGAGTAGACTAGATACTCGCCGTCGCTGTGCTTTCCAAGATACTTCACCGTAAGCCTGTTGCCCGGCCTTATGCGGCTGCTGCCTTCCGTCCTTGCGTCGCAACTCTGGAACTGCATTGACCTGCCTAGCAGGACGCTTTTCGCCACCTCAAGGGCGTCTTTCTCGTCCGTAAAACTGCCGGAACTGAGCTGCTCGACCTTATGGGGATCATAGCCTTTTGCATTGTCCTCCCAGCAATATTCTCCTCCGATTTTCAGAGGCACATCCTTCATTGTTGCTGTCGCCGTGAAGCCAGAGCATTTCCTCATGTCCCATCCTGTCGCTGTTACCGCGGAAAGCTGTGCGGCAAGGTCTGTCCTTGTCCTTGCGCTGATTATGCTCTTCCCCCGTTCGAGGATTACATCGTCGTCGCTCGGCGTAATTTCCGTCTTTACATGAACCGTGCTACCCTGGCACCAGACCGCCTTCCCGTACCTGTATGCGAGCCGGGTGATGTAGTCGTAGTCCGTGATGTTCCGCTGCTCCGTGTAATCGTGCTTCATAATCAGAAATTTTATTTACCATCCACCTTCGAAAAATTTTGTTTCCTCTTTGCTAATAAAAAACCTACAGATCAGACAGTTTGAATTCATTTCCAAATCAGGAAAATAACCTTCGTTATTCCAAAACCACGGCATTGTCCCGCATTCTCCATAAAAAAAGAATCCAATTTTATCGTAAAACTTATGACTTTCATAATACTCTTTGCAATAATTTGATAAAAGTTGATATATTTTCTTTTTAGAAAGATGATTTTTCTTTATAATATAAGATTTATGACAGTAACTCGTTCCATCGATGTATTTCGAATCCATATCTAATCGTAGATCTCTTACGATTAGGTTTTCTAAATAAATCACATCTTCATTAGGGACTGTTCTATCTCCTTTATACCTTAATGCAGGATTTGCTATAGCAATATACATATCAATATAAGTATATACATAGTCATATATATATTTTGCAAAAAATGAAAATATGATAATTATAAAAACTAGTAAAACATGTTTTAACGGCTTTCTAATTTTCAATTTCCAGCTCCAAAGGTTCTTCATGCTTTATATGATTAACGAAAGCCTTACAGCCTGTTTGAACACCATCTTCTTTTAAGTGTTGTAAAATGTACCACTCAGGAAATCCTGAAGCGCCATGAGTTTCTATATCCTTTAAGTCAAGTCCAAAATGATCATAAAAATCAAAAACAAGCTTACATGTAAATTTACCATTTTTTATCTGTATTTCTTTTGCCTCAACATTAAATCCTTGTATATCATGAAAGCATATTGCTGGACCATTTTTAGCATCGGAAAATTCAAATATATTTTTAATATCATTTTTTATTGCCGCCATTGAAAAGTTACCAAATACAGGTCTGCTAATACCTTCGGGCTCTTCGCCAGTTCCGTAAATGGATTTATGAAAATCATACAATCTAAAACTTACTATGTCATAACTATATTTCTTTATATACTTTACAAGTCTTTCTTTAAACTTTTCTATAAATGTTTGAGTTTTTTTGTGTTCCACAAATAATTTATACATAAGGTAGCTATTTTTTTTATTTTCTTTTTTTTCATCGGCTGCTTCACCTATAAAATCAGAATCATTATTTGAACAAAACCTATTAAAAAATACTAATGCTAAATCTCTCCATTCCTCTTTTGAAGCTCTTTTCAACAATTTTTCCATATTTTTTTTTGCATCGTCTACAATTTTATAAAATTCATGATGTTGTGCACCTATAGCTTGAGATATTGTTTTATCATCCGAATTAGAAGTTTCCTTTTTAAGCTCAAAATATTTACGAAAAATAGGTTCTGATTTTGGATATAACTCCACAATTTCTTCTAGAGTTATATCACCTGATCTTATGTCTTCAGCAGTTATATCTGTAATAGCACAGTCTTCATTTTTGTTAATATAAGTTTTTATATATTCTGCAAGTTTTTCTTTTGAGTAAGTTTGTTCATTTTTCACAAGTTCAGAAATAATTTTTGCAGAATCTTCTTTATCAAGACCAGGTTGTTGTTTGTGTTGAAATATTATACAATTTTTAAATTTTATTGATTCATAAGAAATAAATATTGGATTCTGATTTATAGCCCAAACTCCTATAACTGAAATAATTTGTTTATAATCTGAGATGTCTTTTGGAATACAAACGGATGCATTCTTTTCCAAAGTATGGTTTGTTATTTTATTGTTCTCTTCAAGCCATTCAAATAGATAATATCTGCAATTAGGATTTCTGCAAAGTTTCTTAAGTTGTTCACTATCAGTTTTTTCTTCTAGTTTTTTCAATAAGTCTCTTGCGTATTTCCATGTGCCTGTTTTTTGTTCTATTATTATTGTAGTTGTATTTATTTTATCAGCCATTACTATTCTCCAAGAACTATAAGATATTTACCTTTCTTTAAATTTATTTGCTCGACATAACCTTCATCATCGGTAATTCCGTTAATTTCGGTTCCATCCGTAAGATAGATTGTATATTTCGCATTTGCAATTGGTTCTCCAGTTCCCTTATCTTTAAATTGCTGTTTTATCCACCCCATTACATCCAGCTGTGGGCTTTCATCACTTTCCACTCCATCGCACTCAACAGTAAACGCATATTCGGGCAGAGTGTAGCCTTTTTCTTCCATCTCTTTCTGGCTTTCGGTGTCGTCATTGTCCTCTGTGTAGACGACTTTCCAATCACAACGAATTTTTCCGTCCTGTACTTTGTCGGTGAGAACTGTTAAATCATCGTCATTTCCGTCGTTGTCTTTCTCAACGATTTTGATTTTTGCGCTTGCACCGTCGGCTATGTCTGTTACATCAGCGCAAAGGTAAACTTCAGCGCCGACCAGGGCTTTTGTAAGTGTCTTGCCGTCCGCATTTTCCCAGTGGGGATTTGTGATTGTAGGGTTCTTTTCTTCTACGTTACTTTCTTCTGTGTCGTTCTGACTTTCTGTCTGGTTTCCGCTTGCGGAGGTTGCCGCTGCGGTCTCTTCCTGTGCATTTGCGCCCTGTCTGTCTATCCGTTCCCTGTCGATTGCGCTGATGCTTCTGTTGTTGCTCACTCCGCAGAAGTTCCTTCTCAGGTGGCACGTTGTAAAGTATCCGTCCTGAATGCTGAAAGAGTGCTCCACTGAGTAGACTAGATACTCGCCGTCGCTGTGCTTTCCAAGATACTTCACCGTAAGCCTGTTGCCCGGCCTTATGCGGCTGCTGCCTTCCGTCCTTGCGTCGCAACTCTGGAACTGCATTGACCTGCCTAGCAGGACGCTTTTCGCCACCTCAAGGGCGTCTTTCTCGTCCGTAAAACTGCCGGAACTGAGCTGCTCGACCTTATGGGGATCATAGCCTTTTGCATTGTCCTCCCAGCAATATTCTCCTCCGATTTTCAGTGGCAAGTCTTTCATTGTTGCGGTCGCAGTGAAGCCACCGCATTTCATAATGTCCCATCCTGTAGCGGTTACCGCTGATAGTTGGCCTGCAAGGTCTGTTCTTGTCCTTGCGGAAACCATGGACTTTCCATACTCAAGAACCACGTTATCGTCTGTCGGCGTTATCTCAGTCTTTACATAGACCGTGTCTCCGTGGCAGTAGACTGACTTTCCGTATTTGCCCGCCAGGTACATGATGTAGCCATAGTCCGTGAAATTTTTCTGCTCGATATAATTGTATTCCGGCCCGAAATTCTCCACGTCGGCATTCAGATTGTATCCTTGCACTATATCCCTGATTATATCTGTCGGCGTCTTGTGCTCAAACGATATGTATCTTGTTCCCTTATTTAGCCTGCGGAGCTTTGAATGTATTTTTACCTCCGTCAGAGGCGCGCTGTATTCATCAAGCCGCGGCGCGAATCCTGTAACCTCGCCGGCAAAGACCTCCTGCACATCGTCCTTGTAGCCAAGGTGTATCGAGACCTCGCTTCCTATTGCAAATGCGCAGTCCTTGCCAAAGTCTGCGGATGAAATATCGAACAGCAGGCTCGCAGTTCCCGCAGAGTCCAGGCTGTCATGTATATAGATTCTTCTTAGCGCGCCCTCGTAGCCTGTGCCAAGCCTCAGTCCGTCAACATAGGCTATCCAGACCGGCGTAAGTGTTCTGTTCTCTCCGGACATTTTGCAATACCTCTTGTTTTATAAAGTTGGTAATTTTGGCTATTTAGCCTAAATTTTTAATTTTAGAAAAAATTATAAAGAACGCATAATTTAATTACTGCAAAAAGATTAAAAGGAATTACGCATACGTATAACCAAATTTATAGCACATCTAAAGAATTTTTGAAATCCCTGCTATTTACACAGATTTTATGAGAGGTTTTCCTAGCTACTTGCATCACAACTTCCCAGCTAGTTGTGCCACAGCTTCCATAATAAATGCGGTGCAACTACCAAGGTAACTGGGCCGCATATCAGTTAGAAATTTTCTTTTTTGCCCAGGAGCGTCCGAACAGTTCTCCGCCGCCGGCATAAAGTTCTATGACCCTATGTTTTTCGATTGTTTTCTTTAGAGCATCGCTTTCGTATGAATTTTTCTTGTCGAACGAGACAAAAATCTGCTTTCTGGAATTTTCGTATTCCTCAAAAACTTTTATGACACGGCTATCGCTCAAATTTTTGAACAAAATCGAGTCGTGAATCACAAACGGAAGTTTTGCAAGCTCAAGAATCGCAAGGTCATACAAAATCATGCTCAAGTAGGCGGTTCCCGCGCCGCCATCTTTTGGAGCATAAAAATTGTAGTTTGACGCAGAATTTAAATTGAGGCAAGGCGCATAACTGTCATTGCCGTTTACCTTGCCGCTAAGCTCCTCCAGCTTCAGGTTGATTTTTGAAACAATTTCTTCAAGGATTGAAAGTTTTTTATCGTCAAGTTCAATTTTCGTTTCTTTTAAGCGGCTTGAAATCTGCTTGGAATTTTTATAAAAACCAATTTGCCCTTCTAGCTCGTTTTTTTGGATTGAAACTGCGGCGTATTGCTCAAGAACTTTTTTTGGAATTGAAAGAGGAACACTAAGCTCTGTAAGTTCCTGCGTTGCTTCTATCAAACTTTTTTCGATTTCGGATATTTTATCTTCAAGCTTTAAAAGTTCTTCCTCTGTCTCTTTTTTTAGGATTTTTGTAATCCGGTTATGGAAATTCTGTATTTCTTCAATATGCGGAATGTTTACATCATGGAAAAACGATTTAAGCTCGTCAAAATTTTCTTTTTGAATTTTAGTTTCAGAACCAAGATTAGCTTCCAGAATAGATTTTTCATTCAGAAGTTTTGTCCTGTTTCTTTTTAAAACCGTGATTTGCTTTTCAAGTTCTGCCGCCTGTACCGCCCGCTGGGCATCGACAGTTTCTGTCTGTATTTTGTTTGACTCTGCGATTTGAGAAAGCTCTTCGTTCAGCTGGTCAAGTCTGGTTTCTGATTCTTTCAGCTGGGACAGATTTTTTATCTTTCCGTCTTTTACGATTTTTGTTTTTTCAACAGAGGAAAACTCGTCTTTTTCTGACTGAATCGCATCTGATTTTTCTTCAAGATTTTTTATTTCTTCATATTCTTCAAACAGCTTTATAAGATTCCGCAAGATTCCTGTTTTGCCTCCAAAATGACTTTCAACGCCGACAATATTTTTGATTTCGCAGGAATCTTTTCCAAAAATGCGGACAAATGATGTTACAGCTTCTCTAAATGACAAGCCTGTTTCTGCTAGATTATATTTTTCAAGTAGGAAATTCTTAAAGTCAACATCGCTGATTTTTTTTGTTATATTGAAATTTTCATCGCAGACTGCAACTTCTTTAGGATTTTCTGTCGAGCGCAAAAAATAATATGGCTCGTTGTCAAACTCAAGACAGAAATTTATTTTATGGTTTCCGGCTTCCTCCAAAAATCCTTTTTGCAAGCAATAACCGTTTCCGCAAAAGCAGAAATCCACAGCAAACAGAAAAGTGCTTTTCCCGATAGAATTTTCCGCATTGTCCTCGCCAAGACAAATATTCAGTCCCGGAAAAAATTCAATTCTTCCGCGTGGAAGTCCTTTTTCTATGAATTTTTCACATTCAATGAATTTCAGCATAATTCTATCTCCTCCGACTCCGGGTCGAATTTTATTTTTCCAAGCACAAAAAGAACTGCAAGACAGTCTGCAAAATCGTTTGTGTTTTTAAATATCTTTTTGTTCGCTTTGTAAATGGCGTCAGGTCTATCATTTTTTTCTTCCAAGCATTTTAGAACCGGCACAAGTCTTGAAAGGCAGCTTTCTTTATATGTGAATATTTTTGAAGGAAGTTTCATTATTGCGCCGCTTCCCTGAAAATTTCGCAGGACTGGACAAAATAGCTTGCAAGAATGTGGCAGGCTATATGGCTGTTTTTTGACATATTATAAAAACGTTCTGAAATCGCCTCAAAGATTTGAGTTTTTTCAAATTCTTCGGCTTCTAGGTTTTCATAGATATGCTTTACTGCCTTTCGGAATTTTGTCTCGTTGAAATTTTCTTTTTCAACTTTCTGCTTCAGAAGCTCGTTTATAAAATTAAAATATTTTACAACGCGCGGCTTTATCTCATCTTCCAGCAGATGTTCCGATGGAAGAAACTTTTTCTTAAGCTCAATGGGGCTGTAATTCAATTCGCTGAGTTCTGCGCTTTCCGCATTTGTTATTTTTTCTATTAAAGATGTTATGTCCTGCCCGATTTTTTCTTCAGCTGAAAGTTCCGAAATCTCTTCGTTTTTCTGCATGCGCTGCTTGATTTCAGCAAGCCTTAAAATATCATGTTCGGTTTTTTGTATATTGAGCTTTGCAGCACATTTCGGACAGACTGCAAGCAAATTATAAAGCCTGTCGTAAGGTTTCTGCGGATTAATCTGGATTATCTGAAAATACGGCTGTTTTTCCTCATCTTTTTTGACATAGAGAGGCTTTGAACATTCAGGCAGCGGACACAAACTGTTACATTCCTGCAAAAGGCTCAGTCCGTATTTTTGCTCCAAGTCTTTCTGCCCGGAGTTTGTATTTAAAGAAACTTTCTCCTGTTTTTTTCCTGATGCAATATCTGAGATGATTTCATAAAAAAGTTCAGAAACTGTCTGCTCAAAAGTTTTTAGTGTTGTCTGAATTCCAGTTCTATTTAGCTCTTCAACAATTTTAATCTTTTCTTGTTCAGGGATTTCAAAAATCGCATCTTCAAATTTTATTTTATTAAAATTGCCTACATTTATGAGGAATTTTGCATTATCAACTGGAAAGCTGGCCTCACCTTTTATAATTTTTCTGGCAAAACTATTGTCAATTTCATCAAATGGATTCTTATCTATTTTTTCATCGTCAATTATAAGATCAATGAAATCAATCAGAAAGTCGTGATAAGATTTCTTTTGTTTAAAATACGGTTCAAATAAACAGATAAATTCAGAAAATCTCAACAAATACACTCCTTGTATAGTTATAAGTTACTCCATGGAGTACACATTACTCCACGTCGCAATTTTTCATTCTGCTATCTTAGTTCCTGTAAGACAAAACAAAAAAATGCCTTGCAGGCTGCGTTGCAGTCTATTTAATTATTATACCATACTTTTTGAGTTTTATCAGAAAGTATGGATTTGGAGGTGGCCATGGCTACTATTGCCTCGGAGTTCAAGAACTCCACAAACAAAATCAGTGTTTCAATCCGCAAGCTTGTCTATGAGGAAACTGAAACATTTGTGGGTCGTATTTCACGGAATACAGTGAACATTGACAATCTAATAACAGAGATTTGCGAAAAAAATCCCGCCTACAATGAGTATGAGCTGAAAAAATTCGCAAAGGATTTAAAGGCAGGAATTCTTTCAAATCTGTCAAGCGCAAAATCTGTAAACCTGCTGGACTTAGGAACACTTTACATCGCGCTTTCAGGAGGAATGAAGATTGCTCCAAAGACAGCAAGCGAAGTCGCTTCTCTTACAGTAAAATTTACGCCTTCAAAAACCTTGATCGAATCGGTCGGAAAAATAGAGATAGATAAAATTGTCTATGCAGATTCTGCTCCGCTTATAAGCAATATCAAGTGTCTTTGGGAAGGTCTTGCAGAAAAAACTGTTAAGCCGGGAAAACTTTTGAGCATCACTGGAGACAGGCTAAAGCTTGAAGGTGTGGAATGTGGCTTGTATTTCTGCCCTGTTGATGAAAACGGCGAGGCAGAGACAGATGAAACAAAATGGCTCAAATGCGTTGTAACAAGAAACCTTCCAAAAACGCTGGAAGCCTATGTTCCTGACAATCTTACCTCCGGCGAAAAATATGCGGTTGCTATAAAAACAAGGCCCACGGCAGAGGGCGCATATTCCGTTGGATTCAGCGAGAACATGAAAGTCGCTGAATAATTTTTAACTCCGTACCGTTCTGCATAAAAACAAACGGTACGGAAATCTTTTCCTATAATATAAATGAGTTTTTCGGTTTTAAATCTCTTATAGATAACATTAAATACTTTCGCTATAAAACCTTGTTTTGACAACATATTTTTCACATTTATGCGTATTAACAAGTCTTTCCATTTGCTTTTCTGCTCTTGATTTTATATTTGGAGCGGCATCTTTAGAAACAATAATTCGTGGAAAATAAATTCTCTCCAAACCTTTGTCTTTCATATAGTCCATTGTTGCTAACAGCTGTTCAAAAGCATGAGCTTTATCGGAACCTTTAAGCTCCACAAGATATAACTTTTTCTCATCTATAACATCAAGGGCAAAATCACATCTTTCGCCAGAGGTTATCAAGTCGCCGTCAACATGAATTTTAAGCACAGACTTCTCATTTGGATTTTTTGCTTCATATTTTCTGCCATTTTCAGAGAATACAATAACTTTATCACAAACTGGCTTTTTTTTACGCCCAAGAAATTCAATTTCCATTCGAAAACTCCATATCAGAAAGTTTTGAATAGATTGCATTTATTTCTTCTGAACAGCCGTCAATTTCTTTTGGATCTATCTGCTTTATGTCGTCTGCCTTTATTGAGTGAATTTCTCCATTTTTTACAACATAGGCAGAGACTTTGTCATAATCTATCTGTTTTTGTTTTTCCACCAGAGAATCCGCCATAAATCCTTTTTTTTGCAAAGTCGCAGCATAAATGCTATTGTTTATAGTTTCAAGAATATACGGACTGTGGGTTGTAATAATAAGTTTGTTTTGAATATTTTCATTTAAGCTTGAAAGCAAAAACTGAATTATATTTTTCTGAGAATTTGGAAAAAGATTCTGCTCAGGCTCTTCCACAACATTAATAAAGAAAGAATTAAACGCCCTGTTCTTGTCAAGAACTTTTTCAAATTCCTTCTGTTCATTTACATTTTTGAATTTTAATTCTCTGCTTCTTTTTTTTATAGTATCAATAAAATATTTTGTTACAAGAAACAGCGGAACTGCTGATTGAAAACCACTTGCCGCTTCGTTCAAAGAAACTGTATATTTTTCCGACTGCAACTCAATCTTATTCTTCCGCCTATTATAATGAATGCTAAGTTCTTCTATTGGAAGAACTGAATTTTGAACTTCTTGCGAATTAATCACTTCATCATACACATACAAGAAATCTTGCATAGAATCTGGCAGAAGCGGAAGCTGTGCAAAGCGGTCTACAATACCGACAAGATTCCGTTCAGACGGTAAATACTGAATTTGAGGACGAATATATTTTTCAGCGTTTTTAGTTTTAAAAGAAAGTTTTTTATGGCTTAATGCAATATGCACAAAGTCCGTTGAGTATTCTACCTCACTCTCATCATTCAAAAATGATTCAATCCGCTGATATGAAAGAAGATTTTTAAGAAAAGTCAATGTCTCAACTTCTTTAGCTGTCTTTTTCCCAACAAAAACAGCTTTCTCCACCCAACAGAGCGATGAAAACAATTTAGCAACCGTACTTTTTCCAGCCCCCTGAGAGCCTACAAAAAGAGTCAAATCACTAACATCAAAAAAGCCATCTTTTGAATCTTTAAATCCTTTATCTATTGGACCGAAATTCTTTATGCGGAGTTTAGTCATAATTCAAACGTATCCTTTTTTCTTGTAGAAATCCAAAGAGCAATTCGCCCCCAATTACGCATTAAGTATTGCAAATTATTTCATCAATATAATCAGAATAGTAACATATTTTTTTTATTAAGTCAGCGGAACTGTTCAAGTATTGGATGTATTAATATCGCATGGCAGAAAAAAATTTTTACGGTGCTCAACAGTTTCAACATAGTCCAAAAATATTTTTCTGAGCATTTATTATCGTTTTTTATTGTCTGCAATCTATTTTACTATATAAAATAAAATCTGAAATAACTTGCTCCAAAGATTCGTTAAATCATTTCCCACAAAAAAGCACCGCCTCACATAAATCAAAACGGAGCCTTTTAAATAAAGTATTTTTCTATCTCTTGTATGCTTTATAGATACCAGCAGGCTTTGTAGATTCTCCAGCAGGAACATTCGTAAAATCGTAATATCTTCCGTTGCCATCTGGCGTTATCACAAACGAGTACTGCCCATTTTCTCCCCAGTCCCATCTACGGTCTAAACCTTGCCTGCTGTAATGCGTAATTTCACCTTCATCTCCGCCATCATAAAGCACAAAACCATAAGTTGTTTCGCCTAAACTAAAATATCCGAACTCTATCAAAGTCTTTCCGCCAAAACCATAATCTTCACATTCCCAAGTCGTAAAACCAGAATCAGTATCATTGCTCGATATAGTTATAGCTTCATTTGAAGATGAATCAAAAAGGTGGATTTGTCTTTCGTTTGAGTCGCTGGAAAATACTCTTCCAAATAAAGTCGAATCATCAACCATTGAAGTTGTGGCACAAGATGAAAAAACTGTAAGAACAAAAAATCCAAATAAAGCAAACAATGTATTACAATATTTCCGCATAAAAATTCTCCTAGTCAATCTCACACACACAAATGGCTCTTCTGTAAAAAGAAGAACCATTTTCCCTTTACCTCTTATCCCCTGTAAAAGTTAATCAGACATCCTGCCTGAATAATCTTTCGCTCGTCGTCGGTCATATCTCCTGTCGCAAGGTCGAACTCGGCGGTTGTGCCGTCGGCGCGGACTGCGTAGGCTTTTACGCTCGGGAGTTTTTCCGCAATCATCTTTTTTGCGCCCGGAACAAAAATGTAGTCGCCGTTCGCAAACGGAAGACCGCTTGAAAGAAGATTGCGCGAGTTTTCGCCAGAAAACTCGGAGAGCAAAACGGAGTTTTGCGACTCGCCCTGCTTATAAAGGA
>OIXL01000831.1_pt1 | contig 13572 bp, 9 predicted proteins | sample 1587761 | NCBI WGS metagenome assembly OIXL01 (sample SAMN03283246) | human gut metagenome | biome: human-associated habitat; material: feces | host: Homo sapiens | place: Peru | collected 2012 | reverse complement strand
GAGATATTCTAATTATATTCTAACAATATTATAAAGTCGTATGATAGAAACAAAAATCATAGTTAAACCCAAAGGAAGTTCTGGAGCAGGTAGCGGTTCAGGGGCATCCGGCTGTGGAGGTGAGTACGTTTCTGAAGTTGATTATGCTACTAGAGCTGGCAAGGCAAAGAAAGCAGAGGTTGCGGATCTGGCAATGCGTGCCAATACGGCTAATGCTGCTGACTGTGCAAAGTACGCCAATAAGGCAGGAGAACTTGATGAAGAAGCAGATGTTTTGCAGAAATATATCCGTAAAGATATTGACGACACCGCCCACGGCACTATCACCTTTGAGAAGGTGCAGAAGTTCCTGCAAGGGCTTGCTATAGGTGAGTCTGGAAAGCATTATATTGATAAGAATGGTGGCGCAAGTCTCTCCGACGTTGTTGTTGACCGCATTCATGATGCTGCCTCTACGCCTTCAGATAGAGTTATTATTGGTGCTCAAGGTTTCGACCTCTATATGGGCGATGACGGAAAGTCACATATGTACCTCGATAATATTGTCGTTCGACAGAAGTTTTTCGCCTCTTCCGCAGAGATACGAAAGATAAGTTATTCGGGTGGAACTACGATATTCTCGAATGCAGGTAGTACGCTTGCTAAGGTGTCAGTAATTTTCGATGCTGATGGTAATTGTATAGGATATAAGTGCTATGCGTGTGCCGATGATGGTACTACCAGGACCATGAACTGGTGGCGTATAGGCATGATGGCACTTTGTCAGACCTTTAATGTTAAAGCTGGCAAAAATGAAAAATTGCAAAATAGATATTATTGGCGACTTGTCGTTGGCGTAGGTCAGGAGATACTGGATGATGGTAAGCTCTATGACTACGTGGTGCTATCTAATAAGGAAAAGTTTCTTGGTTCTGAGTCTATCGTGCCGACTTATGCAAATAAATTGGTAACGGCAGATGGAACTAATATGCTTGTATTCGGAGATTATGGCATAGAGGTGTCTGCTGCTGAAAGCATGGGTAGCATGGCTGGTATACTTATGAAACTTGAAGATAAGGAGACAGATGAAGGTGGGAACTTAATAGCTAACCGCTATTTCTACGGCTATGAGAGTGGTATTGCTCAAGATGCTCCAGCGGAAGGTGATGTCATTGTACAAGTTGGTGACCAGATATGCTGGAAGAGCCGCGGTAATCTCATTAAAATCTCTACATCGACCGAGGACAATGCTACCGATAATGCTCCGGCAATCACTATGTATCATAACTTAGGAGCACTGTATTCTACGGGAAAAAAGGATTCTGCTGGTATGGAAATTATCAGTCCATATCAATGGAAGACCTGCACGTGTGTTATATCGCCAGAGCAGGTGAAGTTCAATGCTAATAATTTCATGTGGTTTACAGAAGACCCTGAAAAACCTTTCTCTCCTATCACGGTGTTTTATAATATCGAAACTAACGGTATGTTCCGTGTTGGCTCTAGTGGTAGGTTGTATGGTGATAATGTAGAAAACGGCACTGCAAAAGTGTCTGTTTGCTGCTACAAGGTGATGGGAGATACGAAAGATGTGCTTGATGAATGCTGGTGGGAATCGTCTTGTCAGGATATTAAGATAGATTCTCCATATACAGGTAGAACAGATTTGCAAACGAATGATGCTGCCGCTCAGAATCTCCCTGCCTATTTTACACTGGATTGTTATACGCTTTCAGTAACAGCTGATGGAACTAAACATCGTGGGGACGTGCTTCTTGCAACTATGGATATTCCTGTACTCAAAGATGGCGATAAAGGAGAAAAAGGTGACAAAGGAGATAAAGGCGAGCAAGGTGAGCAGGGCTTGCGTGGTCTGCAAGGTGAGACTGGTGAGCAGGGTATTCCTGGCACTCCAGGCAAGGACGGCAAGACTACTTATTTCCATATCAAGTATTCTTCTGAAGCCAACCCTACTACAGCGGCACAGATGACTGAAACTCCAAATACGTATATCGGTACGTATGTGGACTTCCTTCCTAACGACTCTACAGACCCTAACGTTTACACTTGGAGCAGATTTGAGGGTTTGCAGGGTAAGGACGGCACGAACGGCATACCAGGCAAGAATGGTGCAGATGGACGTACCAGTTACCTGCATATCAAATACTCAAATGATGGTGGTCAGACACTGACTGTCAACGACGGCGAGACACCTGGCAGCTGGATAGGTCAGTACACCGACTATGAACAGAAAGACTCTACGAACGTTACCAAGTACACTTGGAGCAAGATTAAGGGTGAGCAAGGCGACAAGGGTGAAAAAGGCGACCCTGGCGTTGCTGGAGTTTCCCCAGTCACTTATACTGTAGATTTCTTGTTGCAGGAGAAAAAAGTCTATATCTATGTTCATAAGATACAGGAGAAAACTAATATAACACACCTTATTAGCAAGTGGAATAATACGCTGACGTGTAATGTATACATTAACGGAGAATATCTTGCGTATAAGGACAGTGACGTGATGAGAGATAGCTATATTGACCTTTTGGCTTTCCCGTCAGCTAAGACTATTGATATTATTCTGAAGCAGAAAGACGGTGACGAGCAATTAGCTATAGGTAATTATACTATCGGCAGTGAGTTCGAATACCAGATAATTCCAGAGGTGGTTATATTTGATACTAACGATGAAGGGAAACTTCTCACTCCCAAGCAGTCGGCTGAGATTAAATGTTATCGTAACGGTCAGGATGTAACGAACAATTGTGGTTTTTCGCTTACCAACAACCATCATTTAAATTGCACTCCTGGTCCTGGTCAAAAAAAGAACATGGTTATTATCCAGAATATAACTAATGTTACTGTAGACGGGATTACAATGCCCGCTCAGAATGGATATGCTCAGGTTCAGATTACAGACGAACATGGTGGATTACACTACGCTTATGTAAAATTCCAGGTTAATATCACCAAGTTTGTAGCCCATGTGTATAGCAATAATAAGACTTTGACTTCTCAGTATTCTGAAATATCGGGTAAGGTGAATGATATGTCGGGTAAGCTGGATGGTTTGCCGACAGGCAGTGAACTAAAGGAGTGGAAAAGCTCTATCATACAGACTGCAAGAGAAATCTCCCTCTCGGTGAGCGAAAAGTCAGTGGGCAGAAGAAATATGCTTGTGGGAAGTGCGTGCCGAAAATACGGAGACGGATTTATGTACATGAGCGGTGCGGAATCGCAGTATTATGATGGCTATCCTTTAGAACAGATAGAGAAAAATAGTGGCATTGATGGCGTTAATTGCATCCATTGCCGAACTAAACAGACAGGAACGGACAGCTATTACTTGTCTGGTTTTAGATGGTATGGTCTTTCGCCACAAGGCAACATCAAGTTGGAGAAGGGGAAGAACTATGTTCTCTCGTTCTACGCAAAGACGCATACACCAAATGACATTTATTTTCATGCGGAAGTTCTATATCAAGGTTCCAAGATAGACACTTCTCGTCCTGCTGGATATGCTGGTCCTACAGGCTACAGCACGACTTTTGCTGCATCAGAAGCCGGTAAGTGGGAATTGTTTACCGTTAAGGTTTCTGTTCCATCTAATGCTAAGTATGAGTATGTAGAGATAAATATCTTCGCAAGGGCGAAAGGTTACTCTTTTGTTGACGGCTATATCTGCAAGCCTATGTTGGAGGAAGGTGAAAATTACAACGGATGGACGTTAAGTGAACAGGATTATGACTATGTGGGCGGTAATTTGCTTGATAACGCAAGGACGCTCGACAAGAGTGGAACGCTGATTGTCACTAATGATACTGTCATACAGAATGGATATGGAACGGATTCCGCTTGCATTAAAAACTTAATGCAAGCAAACGCAACTCTTTCCGATTACAAGGAAGTGTTGAGGTGGTCTTTCGGAAGTACGTACCTCGTCAACGGAAATGATTACATTTTCTCGTTCGTTGCTAAGGCAGATGTGGATGATGCAAGAGTAGTCTGTTACATGTGGAGCGGTGATATAGAAAATTCGTGCGATATATTCACGGAAGGTAATGGTGGAACTTGGGATTCTCAAGTTGATGGTAATGTCGTATTTATACTGTCTCGGCAATGGACGAGATATTGGGTACACTGGAGACCAATGGATGGCTATGCGACACCTAAAGAAGTGATTATCCGTCACACAGGAAACAATAGTACCTCTGCCTCCACCGTCTATGTAACACAGCCTAAGCTCGAAATTGGCGCAACCATGACGGAATGGACAGAGCGCAAGAGCGACCTCATTGATAAGGCGAGCCTGAAGGCAGCGGGTATTGTTGTTGACTCTGAATCTGTCACGCTCTACGGCAATCAGGTACACATCAAGAAGAACAAGACTGATACAAACGATACCGTGCTTATCGACAACGAGACAGGTCAGGTGTCGGCAGGGCTGATAAATGCCGAGGATGTTGTAGCAAAAGGTATTAAAACGCAAAAACTGGAAGCGCAAAATCTGAATGTGACAGGTAATAGCCGACTTGGAATCTTCGAGATAAATACATCGAGCATAGACGAGAGGGACCAATATTCCATAGCTGGCGATATGATTACATATAGGGGTAGATATAAGCTTCCTGACGGGAAAACGGACATTACTTCTATCGATGGTTTAGCTTACTTGATGTACAAGCCTTTGTTTATCAGGCAAGGAGCTCCAGAAAATGGTAGGTATATGAGACTCGGAAATAACTACACGGAATGGGATGATTGTGGAACTGGTAATGGCGATAGTTATCTATTCAACGGTGCGTCGGCAAGATACGTGTGCAGCGGAAGCAGTAACTGCACGTATTATGCCCTACCGATGAATCTGACTTACAATACCGGTTATTTCCCAGTCTCGTACATATATGCAACTAAGGCCACGCAGAATGACCCTGCGTTTGCTATTAATGTTGTTAAAACAAAGGATAGTAGCGATGGAACGCGCACGGCTATACAGACAAACGGCGCTATACGAGGAGTTATTGCTCCTAATCTGAGAATTATGAATTATAGCGGGCAAATAAGTAGCTCTGATTGTATAGTGATAGTTACGAAAGGTGGTATTACATTAAAATTGCCTGCTGGTCCTGTTGTAGGTCAGACTTTGCTGATTTACTCTAAAGTGTCGTCAAACGTGTATATCGAGTATGACAGTTCTGGTGGTTACGGTACAGGGAAGATGTATTCAGATGGCAGTTTGCAGACTAAAATAGAGATAGGTAGAGCAGGTACTTTTACCTATTTCATTTTTGATGGAGAGAATTGGTGTTATGCTTACTTCAACGGTTCGCATAGAAATGCGTAAATAATTATAAAATATAAATAAGCTTATGGAAATAACAGGAACAATTAATGTAACTGAGCTGTCCGCAGTAGACAAGCTCAATGATACAGACACCTTACTTCTTATACGTAAAGAAGGTGAATCACAAAAGTGCTACAGAATAGCAGGTTCTGATTTTCGTGGAAAATCGGCATACGAGGTTGCTAGGGATGCAGGATATGAAGGTACTTTCGTGGAGTGGCAAGAGCAGGTTAAAACCATTTCTAAATTTACGGTTTCGTTTGACCCGAAGTCTGGATGTCTGTCTATAGACAGTTAAATATCAGTATTACAAGAATCATATATGTATATAATATGTAAAAGTAAAATATTATGGCTAAGAAAGTAATTAAAATTATCCCAACTAAGGTGGGTACAGCCTATAGTCCTACTTATGCGTATCAGTTGCTCGACTACATCGTTATTGATAGTGTAACTGTATATATCTGCAAACGGGTAGACCCAAACACTATGACAAGTGTCGGTCATCCTCTTACGGATACCGACTGGTGGGATAAGGGTGTAGATTTGTCTGAGGCTATCGACAAAGCACAGATGGCTATCAGCAAGGCGCAGGTGCTTTCCGATAAGGTGACGGAGGCAGAGAAGTCACGTGAATCTGCTGAGAAGATGCGTCGCGCTGCCGAGGCTAACCGTGTGGAAGCTGAGAAGAAGCGTGAGATTGACTTCAAACAGTCAAAAACTAGTGCGGACGATGCAACGAGAAAGGCGTTGTCTACCTACTCTCATCCTCCTTATGTAGACGCAGACGGCTACTATTATAAATGGAATGTATCAACTGGCAGCTACGACAAGACGGACGTGAACCTTACTGGTAAGGCATTCCAGATTAAGAAGGTATTCGCTTCCGTTTCTGCGATGAATGCTACGGACGTAAACATTTTTGCTGAGAATGATTTCATCCTCATCAATACCGCTAATGTGGAGGATGAGGATAACGCCAAACTTTATGTAGTCGCTCTTAATGAACAAGGACGGAAGTTCTACTCCTATCTTGTTGATATGAGCGGTTTCCGTGGCTTTACGGGCAAGACCCCTCAGTTTCTCATCGGCAATGTGACTACCCTAGCCGAGGATGCGAATGCCACCGCTTCCGTATCGGCTTCGGGCACAGATACTGACGGAAACCCTGTCTATAAGTTGAACCTCGGTATTCCAAAGGGAATCCGTCTCCGCTTTGCCGACCTTACGGATAGTGACAAGGCAGAGCTAATGAAGCCTGCAACCGATGCTGCTGCGGAATCCAGAACACAGACCGAAGCGTGCAAGACCGCAACCGATAACGCCAATGCCGCAACTGAGAATGCGAATACTGCAACCGAGAATGCAAACACCGCAACGACAAATGCCAACAATGCGGCTGATAAGGCTAATAAATCCGCAGCCAATGCCGATACAAAGGCAAAATCTGCGGAGGTTGCAGCGCAGAATGCCAATGAAGCTGCTGACAGAGTAGATACATCTATTACGGATATTACCGAACAGAAGCAAGCAGCCATTGATGCCGCAAACAGAGCGAACGCAGCTGCCGATAACGCAAACAGTGAAGCAAGAAAAGCCAGCGAGACAAATACTTCCATCGCCAATGCCGAGGCATTGAGAGTTAAGGCAGAGGAAGGTCGTGTCGCAGCAGAATCAAAGCGAGAGACTGATTTTGCGACATCTAAGCAGGCAGCTCTTGATGCCGCTGATAACGCTAATGATACTGCCAATCATCCTACATATATCGGGGAAGAAAACTATGTATACGCATGGGATAAGGACTCGCAATCTTACGTAAAGAGCAATATCTACGTAAAAGGCGACAAAGGCGACAAAGGAGATAAGGGAGAGCAAGGTATCCAAGGTGAACAGGGTATCCAAGGTGAGCAAGGAATCCAAGGTGAGCAGGGTATTCAGGGTCTCCAAGGTGTAAAGGGCGATAAGGGCGAAAACGGAAAATCCCCTTACGTGCAGAACGGAAACTGGTGGATATATGATGACGCACGGGGCGAGTTTATTGACAGCGGTGTGTCCGTCTCTTCTTCCTATCAGCTTACAAAGGAGAAGGTAGAAAATGTGCTTACTGGTGACATCACGTCACACACTCACAGCAAGTATGCGCTGGGAACATCGCTTACGGAAGAAATTCAGCGTGCGACCGCCGAGGAAGCATCTTTGCAAGTCATCATTGACACCATCAACGGTGCATCAACAGTTGAGGGTTCATTCCGCAAGGCTATAGCTGACCTTATCGGTGGAGCGCCTGAATCTCTTGATACATTAAAAGAGATTGCTGACAAGTTAGCAAAGGATGATGATCTTCATAAGGCAATCGAGGAAGCCATCGCTCAGAAAGCTGATAAGTCAACTACGCTCGGTGGCTACGGAATAACCGATACCTATACTAAGAAGGAGGTTGCGACTATCCTCGCAGCGTATCTTACTAGTGAGGTTGCGAGACAGACCTATCAGCCGATAGGTAATTATCTTACCGAACATCAGTCGCTTGACGGATACGTGAATGCTATAAACGTAAGCGGTTCGGGCAATGCGGTGACATCAGTCACAAAGAGCGGAAAGACGTTAGCTATTGTAAAAGGTGCAACATTCCTCACCTCACATCAGAGTCTCGCAGGATATGCAACTGAGACTTGGGTCAAGGGGTTGAAGTACATCACCGATGCTGATGCAGCAGCCAAGTATCAGCCTAAGGGTAACTATCTCACCTCGCATCAGTCATTAGTAGAGTATGCGAAGAAAACAGATTTGCCAACTAAGGTAAGTCAGTTAACTAACGACGCTAATTATCTTACCTCTCATCAGTCTCTTGATGGATACGTGAATGCAATCTCTACCACAGGAACAGGAAATGCTGTGACAGGTATTACCAAGTCTGGGAAGACAGTAATAGCAAATAAAGGTGCAACCTTCCTTACCTCACATCAAGATATTAGCGGAAAGAGTGATAAATCTCACACTCACAGTGTTAAGATTAATGGTGTGACTAAGACGATTGCTGCCACTGGTGGCACACCTGTGGATTTGGGTAACTATCTCACGACTCATCAGAGTCTCGAAGGTTACGCCAAAACTTCGCAAATACCAACTAAGGTAAGTCAGCTCACTAACGATAGCGGATTCCTCACCTCTCATCAGTCTCTCGCAGGCTACGCCAAGACTTCGCAAATACCAACCAAGGTATCACAGCTCACTAACGACAGTGGATTCCTCACCTCTCATCAAAGTTTGGCAGCATATCTTAAAACTGTTGATGCAGACAGTAAATATCTTGAGAAAACAGCAAAAGCAGCGAGCGCATCAATTGCGGATAATGCTTCCAAAGTTAATGGTCATACCGTCTATGCCAATGTGCCATCGAATGCGAAATTCACTGATACGGAATATGTGATTCCTACGCTCTCATCTGCTCCTACATCAAGCACGCTCACATTTACAGACAATGGAGTGACACGCTCGTTCAAGGTAGGATATATGTGCCGAGTAGCGGACAGCTCTGCCGAGCATGGATATAAATTCTATCAGCTCTACAACATAGCGAACGGCAAGGCTACGTGGGGAGAGATTAGTGGAGGCGGTTACTATGAGACCGTGACGGTGACGCTCAAAAGTACAGTATCATCGTCAGATAGCAAGCTGAACGGTGCTGTTGTGACCGTCAAGAACACGATGAATGGAGAGACACAGACACAGACGCAGACCTGGAAGGGAACACCGCTTGTGTTCAAGATTCCTTCGGTTAATACGTATACAGTAAGTGTAAGTAGCATAAGTGAATATGCTACACCTTTAAGTCAGTCTTACACAGCAGGTGTTAGTACAAGTAGAAATGTAATAATAACTTATACTAAATTACCGCTTGGTGTATATATATACGATACAGATGGACACTTTACGCTCTCGGAGAATTGGGATACTGCCAATAATAGCAAGGCAGTAGGTGTATACGTTGGAACTGAGAATAGCAAATTTGTGATGGCTCCAACCTACAATTCATCAGGTGATGCTTGGGGAGATACCGGACTAGCTATATCTGGAATTGTCACTAGCGAAGGTGTTACAGAAGCACAGAAAGACTATGCAGGAGAATCGAACACAAATAAGATTATTACACAACTCGGTATTTATGCTGCTCCTGCTGCTAATTATTGTCGCAATTATACCTTTAAAAATGGAAAGAAAGGCTACTTATGGGCAGTAGGCGAAGCAATGGATGCTATCGCTAATTATAATGCTATCAATGTAGCAATGGAAAAAATTGGCGGTAGGTCTATGGCATACGGCTATTGGACTTCCACTCAGGTAAACGCCAACAAAGCCTGGAAGTGTGACGTTGATAATTCCAAAATTATCCAAGACTATAAGTATAATGAAATACCAGTCATTGCCGTATGCTCTATTTAACACTTATACTTTGTTATTTTACCACATTTCTTAAAGCAAGAAAAAGGTAGTAATGGAGAATATACTTTAAAACGAAATTATATTGTAATAATATGGTTAAAACATTTGGTGAATCAGCCGATTTCACGGCTTTCAAGGTCTTGGATGGCGACATCTACAGAGTGGCATGGGCAAAGACCATGCAGGTTGAAAAAACAGAGGATGGGCAGGAAAAGGAGTCCTCTCTCTGTGATTACATGCTTGAGCGGTATGATTACAAGCCAAGCATGGAATTTGTCTTGAACGACATCTTGTCGAGTGGAGAACAGGCAAGTATGGAGGAGATTAAAGAGATTAGTGAGGGTCTTGGCGCAGAACCTTTGGAATACATGAAGAAGGCGATGCTCGCCTACATTGAAAAGTACGATGCTTCTTCGTCCGTCAATTCCTTCCTGCTGAACGGCATGGAGGTATGGCTCGACAAGGCTACAAGAGTAGGACTCATGAACTCTACCAGCATTGCCAAGAGTATGGGGCAGCAGAAGACAACGCTCTGGCTGGGAAGCTATCAGCTTGAGGTGGACTGCGACAAGGCTATACAGTTGCTCTCTGCCCTCGAAATGTATGCCCTGGAATGCTTTAATGTGACCGCTGCGCACAAGAAGGCAGTGAGCGAGTTGGATAACATTGAGGGTGTCCTGACCTATGATTATAAGTCCGGTTATCCCGACAAGTTAAAGATGGAGGTGTAGGCTTATGTGGTATCTTGCATTTATCTCGTTTCTCTTGCTTGGAGGGTATCTACTGTTGATGGCTTTGCGCTTCGGCATCCCTAATATGGTGAGCGATACCTATTATCAGTTGCAGCCTACTACGGGCAGCGAAATCGCTCCTTTCCGTAAGCCTCGCAACATGGGCTGGATATTCTCACTCATCATGGTTGCGGTGGCTTTCCTCATGCTCATCTGCCTGCTCGATACAGGCAGGGGTATCCAGTTCCTTGCCTTCCTGGGCTGTGCGGGACTGTGCTTCGTGGGCTGTGCTCCGAACTACAGCGACCATGATGCCTATTCCGTGCATAAGGCAGCAGCCATCATCGCAGCAGTGGGCAGCGTTGGCTGGAGTGTGAGCGTGAGCATCATTCCTACCCTTGTTATACTGACCGCCTATTTCGCTTATGCCTATCACAGTCGCAGGGACAAGGCTAGCCATCCTTGGTATTGGGCTGAAGTCAGCGGCTTTATGGATGTGTTTGCAACGTATGCTATCATTCATTTATAGTTTTTCGAATATAATAGCGTTAAAATCGGATAAGAAGTCTGTTTTAACGCTATTATCATATAATTGTAAAGGGGGTCTGAAATAATAACGTTTCGTTTTACTGTTCGAACGTTTCGTTTTACAAAACGTTAACATTTCGTTTTGCGGATTATAATTAGTCGGTGATATCGCAAAGACAGTAGGTGAAAGCCTGGAAGAAGTTTCAAACGAAGCCAAAAAGAGTTTCCAAGAGGCTCGCGAAGAGGTAAGAAAGAACATCCAGGAAGCAAAGCTGAATCAATCCAACTATGACGATGATGATGACGATGATGATGACAATTGGGATTATCCATTAACAAAGTTATCAGATGATGACGATGATATACGAATCCAGTTAGGCCATTTTTAAAAATGGCGTTTTAACCATCGACGAGAGACATACAACTCTCGGCGAAGATGCCTTGGAGGGGTACAATAATATTAGAAAAGTCATTTTCCCTTCAACTCTTAGAGAAATTGACAAATGTTTTATCAAGTGAGTTGTAACATCCTCAATACATGAGCCACCACAAAGATATACGCACATCAGAGAACGTAGAATCTCACTATATTGATAACCAAACAATGTGCATCTCAATCCCAAGGTGGAATCTATGGTTTGAGCTAAAAGAGCATCAAATTGCTCCATAATAGAAAAAATTCCTCCAAAAGGAGTGAGTTTCTCAGATTTTATTTGTATTTTTGCCATGTCATTCAGAGTTTTATTTGTTTTTTAAATGCAACACTAAGATAAGTGAAATTTCTGACATGACATAATCCTGAGCAACTTGTTGTTGCTCAGGTGCTTATAAAAAATATTAAATTATAGTGTTGCGGAAATAAGGAAAAAATGAAAAGAACTATAATTTACGTATTCGGTCCTAAGCGCCTTTCACCTCAGTATTCTTCCAATACAGAGTTGAAACTGCAGGAAGGTGGCTGGCTTAAGATTGGTCAGACTTCAGAAGAAAACGACAATATTGACAAATGGGAATCTGCTATGGTAAGAATCAATCAGGAAGTGCGTACAGGTATCCCAGAGGTTTGTCAGTTGTTTGAAGTTTTTGAATATCCTGAGCAAACTGGAAATACAGATGATGCTATCAGAAGTTTATTAACTGATGATATCTATAATCTAGAATGCTCAAAAGTCCATAATCAGAACATCGATAAATATGAAATTAGAGCTGGACGTGAGTTTGTTTATGGCGTAACAAGAAGCCAAGTACTGAATGCCATAGCCAAGTTTGAGCGTAATCTGATTTTAGATAATTACGGCAAAGAAGGGTTCGACAACCTGATGCAGATGATAAAAGACAACAATAGCGGAGATTCACCGCTTGAGATTAATCAAGACATAGATCCTTCTGCAGAGATTTCAACAAACAAGAAATCAGAGTGGTGTGACAATCTTTGGAACAGTGTCATTGACAAAATCAAGAGCACTATTGGCTCCTCTATCAGCAATCCAAAGGGCAGACCATACATTAACTTCAATTCTCCGAGACGCAAAGATTTCTTCTATGATTGTGGCTACAGCGTTCGTTATGGCATTACCACCGTAACAATCAGTACACTTAATGGTGAAGATGCCAAAACACAAATGGATGAATTTATAGCCAAGAATGATGTCCTCACCCAATTACCAGACCTGAAGCTTAAACAAGGAACTAAGCAGAAGAATAAATGGGCATGGCTTATTACAGACACTCTGGACAAAACAGATGACGAGTTGGTGAATTGGTTTGCTGATACCATCTTAAAGTTTTATAGCATATTTGAAAATATAGAGGGTCAGTAAAATAACTATTTAATTTAACGACTCTATTCAAAGAACAATTTAACAAGTAGCCCTCTTTTCAAACAGACGCTAATTCAATAATCAAGCGCCAATACTTTTTTTCAAAATATTGGCGCTTTTTTTTGAAATTTTCCCTTCATATTACTATATTATAAAGGTATAACCAAAAAAGCAAGAATAAGATGGCAAATAAAATGTCTATATGTATTATCAAATACACCTATACTCAATATGTAGGGGTGGATATCGAAAAATATACTCGGGGACTATTCGAGTATGTGAAGGAAGAGTTTGGGGAGTTTCAACCACAAATGTCAGAGCCTGGAACTATACCTGATATGCCAGACTATCTGGACATCGTGCTCTGCAAGAAGGATGGCAGCATCTTCTACGAAAGCGACATTCTGCGCCGTGCCGTCAACATTCCGCATGATTGTCAAATGGGTGGATTAGTATTGGAAATCTTTATCCAGAACTGCGATGGCACGAGATACAAAAAAAGACATGCATATCCCAAGCCTTGGGAGGACCATGAAGCTAACGGCAAGTCGGACATGAGAAAACTGAAAATTCATAAAACTATCACCAAAAGGAATCTTAACAATCAAGAAGGCAATGACTCTGAAGGTTGTCTCCCTGAACTTAAGTTTCACCAATTCTTAAAATAAACATCCTATGACATACGAAGAATTCAAGCAATTGGCTGAGCATCCACAGCATCGGGATG
>OIXL01000825.1_pt1 | contig 13656 bp, 10 predicted proteins | sample 1587761 | NCBI WGS metagenome assembly OIXL01 (sample SAMN03283246) | human gut metagenome | biome: human-associated habitat; material: feces | host: Homo sapiens | place: Peru | collected 2012 | reverse complement strand
GATCCTCCTTATCCTGTATTCGGTTTGCCAAGAATCATCGGTCGTGCCGAGGATATCCAGTGGATGCTCGATGCTGTGCCAAACAAGCACAATGGTCTGACTTTCTGTGCAGGTTCATTCTCTGCCGGTGAGCACAACGACTGTGTGGCAATGGCTAAGCAGTTTGCTGACCGCACTCATTTTGTTCATCTGCGTTCTTGCTACATCTTCCCTAACGGCAACTTCACGGAGGCTTCTCACCTGGGTGGTCGTGGCCATCTCATTGAACTTTGCCGTATCTTCGAGAAGGCAGAGCATGAGGGCAAGTGCAATTCCGGTCGTCGTCTGCCAATGCGTGTAGACCACGGTATGACCTTCACTGATGAGCCAGGCGGTGTATTCGATGAGAGCAATCACGGTCACAATGCCGGTTACACCCTCCTGGGCCGCATGTTTGCCATGGGTCAGATTCAGGGTGTCATTGCCACAGTTGATGATGAACTCGGCATTGAGTATAAGCAGCCGGGATTCTATGATTAGTGATTAGTTATTAGTGATTAATTCCGATGAAATATAAAAAAAGGCTAGCATCTGCTATGATGACTAGCCTTTTTTTGTTTTTGACGAATTTTGCTGTTTTTTTGATGAATTTTAGGTGTTCTCTTCCAATTATTCGTATTAATTTTGCAGCAGAAAACAAAAGATATAGTCGGTTATAGTAACAGAAAATATAAATTATTAAGAATATCATATATGACATATAAGTATATTATAACTCAGAGTTTGGCGTTGCTGATGAGTCTTGCTTCGAATGCTTTCGAAGTGAAGAGCGGGCAGCCAGTGGTGGTTTCTGCTGATACTGCCCGGATGGAACCCGTGGCTAAGACTGCTTTGAAGATGTTGAAGGGCGATATCCGAAAAGTGCTGGGCTCGGAAATGAAACTTGTTAATACTTCTGTTAATAGTTCCATCATCCTGCAGAGGGATGCCGCTGCCTTCGCCTACAAGAAGGAAGCTTTCCTGCTAAAGTCTGCCAATGGCTGCCTATATATAAAAGGTAGCGATGATCATGGATTGGCTTACGGCATCCTCGAGGTGTCTCGCCTCTTGGGCGTTTCACCGTGGGAATGGTGGGCAGATGCCGAGCCTAAGCAGCTCAAGGCATTCTCCCTGAAGGAAGGATATCACAATGAGCAGGCACCATCGGTGGAGTATCGAGGCATCTTCATCAATGATGAGGATTGGGGACTGATGCCATGGTCGGGAAAGACCTATGAACCATCGGATATTCCAGGTCATATAGGTCCGAAGACCAATGCCCGCATCTTCGAACTCCTGCTCCGTCTTCGTGCCAATACCTACTGGCCGGCGATGCACGAATGCACCCGTCCTTTCTTCCTGACAGAAGGCAACAGAGAGGTGGCCCTGCAGTATGGCATCTACATCGGAGGTTCCCATTGTGAGCCGATGGCTTCGAGTACGGCTGGCGAATGGAAGATGAGAGGAGTAGGAGAATATGATTTTCTGAACAACAGGGAGAATGTGCTCCAGTTTTGGGAAGACCGTGTGAAGGAGGTGGCCAAGCAGCCTATCCTCTATACCATCGGAATGCGTGGCGTTCATGATGGAGCCTTGCAGGGAGCCAAGACAACTGAGGAACAGAAAACAGTATTAGATAGCGTCTTGAAGGCGCAGAGAGAGTTATTGGGAAAATATGTGAATAAGGATGTGGCGCAGATACCTCAGCTGTTCGTGCCTTACAAGGAGGTGCTCGATGTGTATCATGCAGGCTTGCAGGTGCCGGAGGATGTATGCCTGGTATGGTGCGATGACAACTATGGCATGGTGCGCCACTTCCCTACGGCTGCTGAGCGTGCCCGCAAGGGTGGTAACGGCATCTACTATCACGTGAGTTATTGGGGCCGTCCTCATGATTATCTCTGGCTCGGCACCTTCTCGCCAGCTTTACTCTACCAGCAGATGTCTGAAGCCTGGCACAAAGGCATTCAGAAGTTCTGGATTCTCAATGTGGGCGATATTAAGCCTGCTGAGTATCAGATAGAGCTCTTCCTGGATATGGCGTGGAATATGAACCGCATCTATCCAGGCGATACCCCAGAGAAGGAGCTGCAACCTAACAATGAATGGCTGGCAGAGCATGAGAGGAACTTCTGGACCCGCGAATTCGGCAGGAAGCTGGCAGCTGAGATGTTGCCGGTGATGCAGGAGAGCTATCGGCTGGCGTATATCCGCAAGCCGGAATTCATGGCGAATACACGATGCGAGGAAAGAAATCCGAAATATAAGATTATCTCTGACCTGCCATGGAGCGAAGCCTATATCCGGGCAAGATTGGCTGATTACAAGTCGATTTCTGACAAGGCAGAGAAGATAGGGGGAATGCTCGATAAGGCGATAGCCAAGGGCGAATTGCCTAAGGAACGCAAGGATGAGTTCTATCAGCTATTCAAATATCCCGTGCAGGCTGCTGCCCAGATGAACAATAAACTCCTTTATGGGCAGCTGGCTCGCCACGGAAAGGAAATTTATGGTTCTTCCCGTGATGTTTCTGCCGAGTATTGGAAGAAGAGCGAGGCGGCTTACGACAGTATCATCAGTCTCACCAAGATATACAACGAGGGTTATTACAATCAGGGCAAGTGGAACCGCATGATGGATTTCCAGCCACGCAGGCTGCCGGTATTCAACCGTGTGCCTCATACCGTGGCTACCCAGCCTTTGGCAAAAGATCCTGAATATATCGCATGTTTGAGCGCCAACGATTGCATTTCAGCCAGTCCTCTTTACTTGTGGAAGGGATTGGGTTATGAAGGTAAGGCGATTAGTATAGTCCGAAATCAAGAGATAGGTTTTGTTTTCGACGGTAAGAAGGTGAAGGGTGATTTGATTACCATCCAGGTTCGTTGGGTTCCGACTCATCCTATGGATGACAAACTTCGTTTCTCTCTGTCGCTGGACGGTGGAAAACCGGTAGAAAAGGAGATTCAGACCCGTGGCAGAAGTGAGCAGTGGAAGGTGAACACTCTGCAATGTCAGGCTCGCGTATCCTTTACATTGCCAATGGCCCGAATGAAGAAGCATCGCATTCTCATCAAGGCATTGGACGAAGGCTTGGTCCTTGACCAGGTTTGTGTGTATTGAGAGGGCGTGTTTTACGGGAATTATTTCTTCGCATCGAGTTTCACCTCCTCTACATATTTCACCAGCGAATCCTTGCCGTTCAGCAGATAGTAGTCTACTCTTACCACGTGGTTGATGTCGGCATTACCCTTCACCTTGATATGTAGGGTCTTGCTGTATATAAAGGTGTCGCGGCGTGAAGGGTAGGATACCAGCTGGATGATATCCTTGGTTGAACCGCTGCCTATATAAAATATGTCGGTACTGTCCACGATGGCAGCCTGCTCAGCTGTCTTCTTCGCCATCTTTTTGGCGTGGGCAGACGATGTGTCTTCCGGATAGAACTCGTTGGCAGCCACGGTGTCACCATCCTGCTGTTCGGATGCAAACTTGCAGCTGGTACCGGTTGTCGTAATAAGGGTTGTGGCGGCAATGGCAGCCACGAAGTATAAAATCTTCTTCATGATTATCTGTTTTTTGCCTGCAAAATTACAAAAAATCCTCTGAAAAACCAATTTCTTTTTCGTCTGATAGTCTTTTGAGCGTATAATTATCGTTCATTTGATACTATAAATCGTTCTTGATGCGTAAAAATGCTAAAAATTGCTGTTTTTTGAACGATTTTTTCACCTGTTATATACAGAAATACCTTATCTTTGCACCAGAATTCAGAAAGGTTTGGTTTACTTACGGTGAATCGATTCGTTTCGGGATGATATGGTTTACGATTATAAGTTTAGGTTTAGTTGTTTTAGGTTAAGTTTAAGGTAAAAGTTTTTAAGTTTAGGTTAGTTAGGTTTTTAGGTTTATAGGTTTAGTTTTTTAGGTTTATAGAATTGTATTCTAGAAGTCCACAGCCCGCTGTTGAAGCTCGCTGTGGATTTTTTTTAATCCCCAAAATACAAAAAAAATATGAGAATGTTTTTGGATTCCTAGATTTTGCTTGGTAAAAATCTGTGACGTTTGCGAATTGAAAATCGGCGGCAGGAGGGAAAGCTAAAGCTGCGGGAGTTATTTCTTGTCCCACAGATTCCACAGATTTACACAGATACAATAGAAAAAAGGGTCTATATGCCACGATAATCGGGTGGCGTATAGACCCTTCTTATTGTATCAGGGATACCGAAGGATGGCGCCATGCGGTCTGATGGGGCGCTGCATGGCTAGAGCTTTATCTGCTTGATTTCCTCTGCTGTCAGCCCCGTCATATCCATGACCGTTGCTTCATCCATTCCCTTTGCCAGCATCTTTCTGGCAATCTCAATCTTACCATTTTTCATACCCTTTTCCAAACCCTTTTCCATGCCTTTCTGGTAGCTGTCATCAATGAGGGTTCTTTCAACGCTTACGGAATCCCAGAATTTGTCGTAGGCCCAGAGTTCGGCATCTGTGAATCCGGAAATCTCCAGTTCCTCTACGGCTTTTCCTATCTCCGGGTCATTAAGCAGGTCGGAAGGAATCTCCTTCGTGTTGGAATTGATTTCCGTCAGGAAACGGAGCCACAGCACCATCATGCGCTTGTCGGCGATGGAATGTGGTGTGAACTTAGGGAGTTCAATGAAGGTGAAATGCAATCCCTCGATGACCTTATTACTGTCCTTGTCGTGCACGATGCGGTAGTTGTGGATGAAATCCGGAGTATCATGCGCAAAGATATCATTTATCAGGTTGAGAGAATACACGGGTTGGAGTTCGCTGTATTTACCTCCCTTTTTAGCCTGACTCACATAGAGCTTGGAGGCATTGAACAGTACTCGCTGCTGGAAGGCATCAGACCATTCCATCTGCATCTCCACGCAGAACTTCCTGCCTCTTACGTCGGTGCAGAGTACATCCACTATGGTATTCTTGCCCCCTTCGAGCTGGGGCACAAGTTCTGTAGGCAGATACTCTATCTCGTGTATCTGCTCCTCTTCGCTGAGTGGCAGGAGTGCGTTCAGAAGACTGATCAGTCTTGCGGGATGATTGCCGAATATCTTCTTGAACGTGAGGTCTGCCTTAGGATCCAAGTACTTCATAACCATCTGTTTTAAAATCTACAGCGCAAAGTTACGGTTTCTTTTTGAAACTGCCAAGGATTTCGGGAGAAAGTTTTGGAAAAAGTTATTTTTGAACGCGACCCGGTCGCCATATAAGGGCAATAGGTAAGTTATAGTATGCAGAAAGACTCCTTAGTCAGAGTATCACAGATAAGAGACTGAAAGAACAGAAGCCCAAGCCCAGGGTAAACCCACCAGGTGTCCCGGCGGATTTGAAATCCGCCGTAAAAAAGGTTCGACCTATAAACACCGGGGGATTTGTAATCCCCCAATAAAAGGAAAAGCATACTCCTTTGCTGCGGATTGCAAATCCGCAAAGCCTAAATAGGTTAGGACATTTTTTAACGCCGGATTGCAAATCCGGCGGGACGCCATTCCAAGGCTTTTTTCATATAGCTTCTTTTTTATTTCTAAAAAGATTTCTTCCGGCAAATGATATTTCTAAAGAGATTTCTTATATTTTTCCCGAAATCCTCTTCAATAAGAAATAGAGATTCGCCTGAAGACGGAAGAGACGCCAGCAGATTCCTTCGGGAAGCAAAGAACTTCTGCAGGGTAGAAAACCCAACTTGTTCTTATTTTCCGGAAATATCATCCTGAAATCGATTGATTTCCAGGTATTGCGGATGATATAAAGTCCTTCTCTCCTATCTGCATCCGCCAACTCATGCGCATGCTGCCAATAAAAGAGGTAAATGCCTACCACATTCTTCCAGCGTTCGTTCTCATAAACATTCAACAGATGAGAAGAAACCTTCAATCTACGCAACTGCTCCATCATGCTGACGTTCGCCTTGAGATAATCGAAACGGCGAGATGAAATCTGATGAGTTACAGAAGCAGCATGCTGGCGATAGAAATACGCTCCGCCACATGACCCCACCTTGCGCGAAGCAAGATAGTGAAGACGGGTGGTATTATCATCGCTGTATGAGCGGGACGAATCATCGCAAGGATATTGCAGATGGATGGATGTCTTCACAGCATAAACACCATGAATCTTCCAGGTTAGACTCAGTTCAAAAGCCTGTTCGCCCGATAAGGCAACCGGTTTGCCATCAACTGAAGCTGCCACCTTCTTATCCTTCTTCTCCTTCTTCTCAAAAGCCGGCATCGGATACTCCTCTATCCTATCCTCAGAATAATAATATCTGCATCTGAAAAGAACACTATCTATTGTTTCATCCTGCTCAAAGGCTGAAACAATCTGCTGCAGGGCATCTTTTCCCAACCAGTCATCACTATCCAGAAAACAGGTATATGTTCCCTGGGCTCGCATTAATCCCTGGTTGCGGGCAAATGCCTGACCATGATTCTCGGCAAGAGAAATTACTTCGATGCGGGAATCTCCATGTGCATAAGATTCCAAAACCTTCAGAGAATCATCGGTAGATGCATCATCCACACAAATCACCTGAAAGTCGCCCATGGTCTGATCCAATAAGGAATCCAGACACTGAGGCAAATACTCGGCAGTATTGTAAACCGCCATTAAGATTGAAACCTTCACCATATCATCTACAAATCTTAAATCTCTGTTATGATTTTATTACTTTTTCTTCAATTTGCTCTTTACCTTGAGCACTAGACTATTCCAGAGCTTGGTCTTGGAATGCAGAACCTTCAGAGAGAAGGCAAGACTGACCAGACAAGCCAAGCCGCCGATACCCCAGCTCATTACCGGATTTTCAAGGCAAGATGCCCAATAGGTGAAAATGCCAAGAAGCATCTGAACTGCGAAGTAAACTAATACCTGGCGGGATGGGCGATAATGATAGCGGTAACGCATGAAGCACAGTACTACCACGAGATTGATGATGCCGAGTAAAAACAGGGCAATACCCGTACCCTCAAGAGACCAGAGACTGAAACCCAGAATAACCAGGGCAATGAGCAGAACATCGTACAGCGCCTCCAGGAAGAGATAGGATTTTGAATCGCCTTTCGAAAGCGTAATGTATTCTATCGGAAGGGTGATGGCACGGAAATAAATCGCCATCAGCGCTATCTTCATCATTCCTACCACAGGCAGGAACTTGGCACTGAAAAGCACATGAAGAATCAGGGGACTCGCCAGAATAAAGACGGAAAGCAACGGAGAAACCAGCAGTAATGAAACCTCTATCTGCCTGTTTACCACAGAATTAAGTTCTGAGCCTGTGCCTTCAATAGCCGAAAGACGAGGAAAATAATCTGTCTCCATCGCCTGGAAAACCATTCCGGCATAAGTCATGGTCATCATAAATCCCGTATTGTAAAAGCCCACCATATCCAGTCCGCTGGTGTAGCTCAGATAGGAACGTACGGCAAACTCAGCCCCACTACCCAGGATTCCTGCCAGGATGAAGGCAACGCCCAAGCGAACCATGCCGAGACCCTCGCCCAGAAGCGACTTGATGCGCGAAAACGACATGGCGAAGAAGGCAGGAAAGAGGCGGAACGAATAGCAGCACGCTAGCACCATCTGCAACAGAGCCACCAAGGCAATGGAAGGCACGATGGCCGATTCGCCCCAGATATAGAACAGCGGAATGGAGGTAATCAGTGCTCCTATCACACCATACACAGAAATCACAGCCAGCGATTTCAGACGACGGGTTCCTTTGAGAATAGCCAATTCGCCTCCGGTTATCGCCATCATGGCAACCACCGGAGAAAGCAGGACAAAATGATGTGTATGATCGCCCCAGGAAAAGGTAAAGCGGTTGAGAAATGGACTGAAGATAACGCAGACAAGCATACCGAACAGCGCCGTGAGAAAACTCCACAGCCGTACCAGACTTACGATGTGGTTGAGTCTTTCCTCATCCCCATGTTCGTAAGCCTCCGATACCTCGCGCACAGCACTCATGCTGATACCCAGGTTAGTAGAATCAGACACCAGTTTGATGCTTGAATTAAAAAGTGAAATCAATCCCATTCCCTCAGGACCGAGAATGATGGCCACCAGTTTGTTGCGCACCATGCTCATCAGGATATTCAATCCCTGCACACCTCCAAAGATGCCTGTATATTTTAATATATGCGAATAACTATCGTCTTTTTTCTCTTTTATCATATAATAAAAACGTAATACCCGCCATTTTATTGCTTGAAAGTTAAGAATAAGGAAAATATATTGGAAGAAAAGAAGAGGGAAAAAAGAAGAGGAAAAAAGAAAGGAGGAAAAAGAATCACGTTCTGAAGAAAAACAGAAAAAGGTCGGACTCCCAGAAATGGGGAATCCGACCTTTATGTCTAAAAATCTCCGAAGAAGATTTCTGTAGAAGATTAAGCCTCAGCTGGAGCCTCCTCAGCAGCCTTAGCAGCTTCAGCCTCTGCCTTAGCAGCAGCCTCAGCAGCCTTCTTCTCAGCTACCTTCTTAGCGATTGCCTCGTTCATCTTCTTCTCAGCCTCGAGCTCCTTAGCAGCAGCTTCCTTCTTAGCCTTAGCATCGCCCTCACGAACAGCAGCATTCTTAGCGTCCTTGCCGTTCTTCCAAGCGTCGAAACGCTTCTGAGCCTCTGCATCGTCGAATGCGCCCTTCTTAACGCCACCCTTGAGGTGCTTCATCAAGTAAACGCCCTCGCCCTTGAGGATGTTGCGAACTGTGTCTGTTGGCTGTGCACCTGTCTCTACCCAGTAGAGAGCGCGCTCGAAATTCAAATCTACAGTAGCTGGATTGGTGTTAGGATTGAATGTACCAATCTTCTCAGTAAATTTACCATCACGTGGTGCTCTAACGTCAGCGATTACGATGCTGTAGAAAGCATAGTTCTTACGACCGCCGCGCTGCAATCTGATCTTTGTTGCCATTTTTAAAACTTAATTTTAATTTAATTAATATATATGAGGTTTGAATTTTATGCTGCCATCTCGTGACAGCGGGTGCAAAGGTACAACTTTTATTTGGTACCCACAAATTTTATCCTATTTTTATAGGCTTTTTTAGCATTTCTTTTAAGAATCAGCCCCTTATCGGATGCGATCTGCCGCTTTTACCAGCTTTTCGTCGTCATTGACGCCCTTATAGGCCATTGCCAGAAGGATGATGCTGACGATAGGCAGGCAGGCTGCAAACTCGATGTTCACCTTGCCCTCTACCTCAGGAACCGGAATGATGCCGAAGAGAATCAGGGCATAGTCGAGAACCCAGAGCGCATTGAGCAGCATGGCATTCTTGCAGATTGACATCTGGACCTTGCGATTCTTATAAAGGAATATCGTTACCAACGATAGTATCGCTGTTACGCTGAGCAGGACAAACAACGGGATGCAGGTGGTAGAGATAGCGAGACCGCCATCACCCATCACCACTCCCAGATTGTAAATCAGACTGTCGGCACCCATTCCCTTCGGCTCAACGCTGCCTACTGGCAGGAACAGGCAGAGCGCACATACGATGACTGCCAAAAGCAGAAACAGAGTCTGTTTGCGCTGTATCATATCTTTTCTTTCCCTTTATTACAACTCATTGACTGTAGTAGTAGCAGGACGATACTCTTTAGAAGGGTCACGCCAGAAGATACTGTTCTCGATAAACTCCTGAGTAGCAATCAATGTTGGCTTTGGCAACTTCTCGTAGTAGCGAGAGATTTCAATCTGCTCACGGTTCTCGAATACCTCCTCCAAAGAATCGTTGTAAGAAGCAAACTCCTGGAGCTTCTTGCTCAGGTCCTGCTTGATTTCAACCGAAATCTGGTTGGCACGCTTAGCAATGATAGCTACGCTTTCATAAATGTTTTGAGTTTCATCACAGAGGTCCATGATGTTACGAGTAACTGTGTTTACTGGTGCATTTGATTTCTTGTAATCCATAATTATAGTACTATTATTATTTTTTTTTGTGATTATTACCTTATTATATATATGCTACTTGTCGGCAAGCTTTTCGAGCGAATCCTCAGGGTGAGCCTTCTCATACTCCTTGCATTTCTCGATATACTTCTCGGCGAGAGTACGCTCCTTGGAATCAGGATACTCATTGATGAAGCCGTAGCACTCATCCTCAGCGTCCTGATAACGCTCCAGCTGCTTGCTCTCCACACTCATCTTGGCGAGTTCATACTTGCTCTTCATAACCAGTGAAGCAAACTCCTCGCGGCGGTTGCTGTAAGGATAGTCCTTCAGGGCATTCTGAGCTGTGACGATGCAGGCCTCATAGTTGTTGCCGCCGTTGGTGCAGTTGCCGAAGTAGGTTCCCAAATCAAAATAGAGATGGGCGCTCTTGTATTCCTTCTCCACGAGCAGATCCTGCAGGGCATAGAGACGGCTGGTAGCCTGATCTTTGAGATGAGCATTAGGGAAGATGTCGAGATACTCCTGGAAGGCAGCGATGGCTGTCATCGTGGTGCTCTGGTCCAATCGTGGCTCAGGAGCATTCTGGAAGAGACTCTCGCCCACGTAATACTTGGCGTTCTCTGCATAGCGACCCTTAGGATAGGAAGAGAAATACTTCTTGAAATACTCAGATGCAGTCTCGTAATCCTTCATGCCGAACTCAGCCATGGCAAGCATATAGAGACATTCCTCGCCCTCGGTAGAGCCCTTCTTCATGGTAACGAGTTCCTGCAGGAGAGGTACGACACGGGAATACTTGCCCTGAGCATAACATTGCTTGGCATACTCGTACTTCAAAGTATAATCACCCGATTTGGTGATCTGGTTATATTCGTTCACACAGCTGGTCATCAGCAGTGCTACGCATGATGCGATAAGAGTCAATTTCTTCATAATTCTCATTTTGAGATGCAAAGTTACTCATAATTTACTTATTATCAAAAGAAAAAATACATTTTTTCGCAAAATATTAATCTTTATAACGATTAATGGCGATTTTTTTGTATTTTTGCACCTAAATTCAGTGATTATGGACTTTAAAATTACATCAAAATACAAACCGACGGGCGACCAGCCACAGGCTATCCGACAGCTTACCGAAGGCATTGAGCAGGGTGAGCCGGCACAGGTTCTGCTGGGCGTTACCGGTTCGGGAAAGACTTTTACCGTTGCCAATGTCATCGCGAACATCGGCAAACCAACGCTTATCCTGAGCCACAACAAAACGCTCGCTGCACAGCTATATCAGGAGATGAAGGGATTCTTCCCTGAGAACGCCGTAGAATACTACGTATCCTACTACGACTATTATCAGCCGGAAGCCTACCTGCCTACCACCGATACATACATTGAGAAAGACCTTGCCATCAACGACGAGATAGACAAGCTGCGACTGGGAGCCGTCTCTGCCCTACTCTCCGGCAGGAAAGACGTCATCGTGGTTTCATCCGTATCATGCATCTACGGTATGGGCGGACCGGTGGCGATGCAGGAGAACATCATCAAAATCAAGAAGGGACAGACGCTGGACCGCAACGAATTCCTGCGCAAGCTGGTGGATGCCCTCTACGTAAGAAACGACATCGAACTGCAACGCGGCAACTTCCGTGTGAAGGGAGAAACCGTTGACATCTTCATGGCATATAGCGACAACGTGCTGAGAGTCAGCTGGTGGGACGATGAGATAGACAGCATCGAGGAGGTGGATGCGATGACCTATCACCGTCTGGCTTCGTTCGAAACCTACGAGATTTATCCGGCTAACCTCTTCGTAACCACGAAGGAACAGCAGGAAAGTGCCATCCGTATGATTCAGGACGATATGGTGAAGCAGGAGGAGTTCTTCAAGAGTATAGGCGACGGAATCAAGGCGCAGCGCATCAAGGAGCGTGTAGAATACGACATAGAGATGATCAAGGAACTGGGCCACTGTTCGGGCATCGAGAACTATTCGAGATATTTCGACGGCAGAAAGGCTGGCGAACGGCCATACTGTCTGCTGGATTTCTTCCCGAAAGACTTCCTGCTGGTGGTGGACGAGAGCCACGTGAGCATTCCGCAGATTGGCGCCATGTATGGTGGTGACAGGGCAAGAAAGAAGAACCTCGTGGAATACGGTTTCCGATTGCCTGCCGCCTTCGACAACCGTCCGCTGACGTTCGAGGAGTTCCACAGTCTGATTCACCAGGCTATCTACGTCAGTGCCACCCCTGCCGATTATGAATTGAGAGAGGCTGAGGGCGTAGTGGTAGAACAGCTCATCCGTCCTACGGGCTTGCTGGATCCGGAGATTGAAGTACGTCCGAGCGAGAACCAGATAGATGACCTGCTGGATGAAATCCTGACCCGCACACACCGCAATGAGCGAGTGCTCATCACTACGCTGACCAAGCGCATGGCAGAGGAGCTGACGGAATTCCTGCTGAACCATGACGTGAAGGCAGCATATATCCATAGTGATGTGGCTACGCTGGACCGAGTAAAGATTATGAACGATTTGCGAGCTGGCGTTTATGATGTACTGGTGGGTGTGAACCTGCTCCGTGAGGGTCTCGACCTTCCTGAAGTTTCGCTTGTAGCCATCCTGGATGCTGATAAAGAGGGATTCCTGCGCAGTCACCGTTCGTTGACGCAGACTGCGGGTCGTGCTGCAAGAAACGTGAACGGCAAGGTAATCATGTATGCAGATAATATTACAGATAGCATGCAGAAGACCATCGACGAAACCGCCCGCCGAAGAAGCATCCAGCTGCAGTATAATGCCGACCACGGTATTACGCCGAAGCAGATTCAAAAGGCGATTACCTCGGCATTGCCAACGAGCAAGGAGGAGGCAGAAAATGGATTGGGAAGTGGTTATGGAAGCGGTTCCGGGAAAGCTTCTGAAGCAGGTTCAGGTATCAATTCTGCATCATTCCGCTCTATTCAGGGAGCTGATGGATCGAAACAGCGAGTTTACATCGAACCAGACAGCACCACGATGGTTGCCGACCCTATCGTCCGCAGCATGAGCAAGGAGGAATTGGAGAAGAGCATCGCCAATACCACCGCCCTGATGAAGCAGGCAGCCAAGGACCTAGACTTCATGCAAGCCGCACAATATCGCGACGAAATCATCCGATTGCAGAAGGAATTGGAAGAAAAGCCATAGAAGCTGCACGCTTTAACGCCGGATTGCAAATCCGGCGGGACGCCTGGCTGCACGCCCTGAAAGGGCAGAAGCCCCTAGCCCAGGGCAACACCCTGGGTATAATAGCAATCAAAAAAGGCGCCCTGAAAGGGCAAAAGCCAAAGTACCTAGGTGTCTTCAAGAGCGTAAACCCGCCAGGCGTCCCGGCGGATTTCAAATCCGCCGAAAAAAAGGTTCGACCTATAAACACCGGGGGATTTGTAATCCCCCAATAAAAGGAAAAGCATATTCCTTTGCTGCGGATTGCAAATCCGCAGAGCCTAAATAGGTTAGGACATTTTTTAACGCCGGATTGCAAATCCGGCGGGACGCCTGGCGGACTTACGTTCTTAAAAAACTAAAAAAGGGTGCGTTGTGGTTTTAAAGCTTTTGCCCTTACTATTATATTTGCACTTGGAAAAATAAAGAGGTGAAAATCTTTATATCTGCAAACTTTTGTTAACTTTGCAGAAAATTAGATAAGTACAATAAAAAAAGAAGAATACTCCA
>OIXL01000820.1_pt1 | contig 13683 bp, 10 predicted proteins | sample 1587761 | NCBI WGS metagenome assembly OIXL01 (sample SAMN03283246) | human gut metagenome | biome: human-associated habitat; material: feces | host: Homo sapiens | place: Peru | collected 2012 | reverse complement strand
TGAAGGACGTGGCGAATGCCATCAAGTCCGCCGGTGAGCCTATCCACATCGAGCCGGATCTGGAGCTGATGGTGGAGGAATTCAAAAGGCGCGGCGTGACCGTGGAGTAAAGGAAAGGTTCTCCCCCGCCCTGCGGCGGGGGAGAATTTTTGCATATTGCAAGGACGGGAAAAGGGTGGTATACTAAAAACAGAGATAGAACTCATATAGCCCTGCGGGAATGGCGCGGGGCGTTTCTACGGAGCCGCCGACGGCTCTGCTATGGGTGTTTCGGTGTGCAGCATCGGGACATCCTTTTTTATTTTCGCGGCAGGAGGGACAACGTATGAAACAGGTTTTGCGGGGAAACATCATACACGCACCGGAGATGGGGCGGCTGGAGATCCTGGAGCATGGCTGTATGGTGCTGGAGGACGGCGTGATACAGGGGCTGTACCGGACGGTGCCGGAGGGCTTGGAGGGCGCGGAGGTCAGGGACTTCGGCGACAGGCTGCTGATGCAGTCCTTCGCCGATATGCACCTGCACGCGCCGCAGTATCCCATGCTGGGCATGGGAATGGATCTGCCGCTGCTGGACTGGCTGGATACATACACGTTTCCCACAGAGGCGCGGTTCGCCGATCTGGACTATGCGCGGCGGGTGTACCGGCGGCTTGCCGGCGACCTTATCACCAACGGCACCACGCGGGTGTGTATGTTTTCCTCTTTGCACACGGACGCCACGCTGGTGCTCATGGAGGAGCTGGAAAAGGCGGGCGTTACCGGCTATGTGGGCAAGGTGAACATGGACAGAAACGGGCTGCCGGGGGTGCTGCAGGAGACGACGGAGGAATCCGACCGGGAGACGCTGCGGTGGCTGGAGGGCTGCCGGTTCGAGCACGTGAAGCCCATAATCACGCCGCGGTTCACCCCCAGCTGCACCGACGAGCTGATGACGGAGCTGGGGCGTATCGCGCGGGAGAGGGTGCTGTACGTGCAGTCGCATCTGTCGGAGAACACCCGAGAGATCGAACTGGTGCGGGAGCTGCACCCCGACTGTCAGCAATATTGGGAGACGTATGATAAGTACGGCTTATGGAAAGACCACACGCTCATGGCGCACTGCGTCCACTCGAACGAGGACGAGCAGGCGCTGATGAAGAAAAACGGCGTATTCATCGCGCATTCGCCGGAATCAAACATGAATCTGGCCTCCGGCGTTGCGCCGGTCAACAAATTTCTCGATGACGGCCTGCGCGTCGGCCTCGCGACCGACGTGGCCGGCGGCAGCCACGAGAGTATGCTGCGCGCCATGACCCACGCCATTCAGGCCTCCAAGCTCCGCTGGCGGCTGTACGATCAGGAGGTAAAGCCGCTGCCCTTCGAGCGCGCGTTTTATCTGGCCACCATGGGCGGCGGCGCGTTCTTCGGGAACGTCGGCAGCTTTTTGGACGGGTACGAATTTGACGCCGTCGTGCTCGACGACGCGTCGCTCGACCACCCGCAGGAGCTTTCCGTCCGCGCCCGGCTGGAGCGCGCAGCCTATCTGGCGGATGACCGGAACCTGACGGCGAAATTTGTTGCCGGACAGAAGATCCTCGGTTGACAAACCGGCGAGAATCCGGTACAATACAGCCGCAAACCGCATAGCGCCCGGTCAAAGACCGGGCGCAGACAGTTCGGAACCATCCTGTCTTTAAATAAAACTAGGGAAAGCAGGATGGGCGCAGTGCGCCCATCTTTTTTATCATCATCTGACGCTATCCCTCCAATCTTCGCGGCTTGCAGAAGGAGGACAACCCATGAAAAAGCTCACCACCCGCCAGATCGCGCTGAACGGCGTCGTCGCCGGACTCTACGCAGCCATCACGATCCTGACCGCCTCGTTTGCTTACGGAAATATCCAGTTCCGTATTGCAGATAGCCTGTGCGTGCTCGTCGTGCTGGAGCCGAGTCTGACCGTCGGCCTGACGCTCGGCTGCCTGATCTCCAACATTTTTTCGACCGTCTCCGCGCTCGATATCGTCATCGGCACAGCCGGGACGCTGCTCGGCTGCCTGCTGGCTGCAAGAGTGAAACAGGACTGGCTCGTGCCGGTGCCCGTGATCCTCGCGAACGCCGTGCTGGTCGGCGCAATGCTGGCCTACGTGCTCACGCCGGACGCGCTGGTACAGGGATTTTTCATCAACGGCGGCGAGGTGCTGCTCGGCGAGGCAGTCGTTTTATACCTGCTCGGCGTGCCGCTGCTGCTGTTTTTCCGGCGCTCGGGGCTGATGGAAAAGCTCCTGCACGGCGCCCATCCTTCCCCGCACTGAAAACCAGCGCCGCCTCTTGTCACAGCATGACAGGAGGCGGCGGCTTGCGTTTACAGATATTCCGCGTCGTAATTGTTGAGATACCGGTCGCGGCGGGACTGGCGCTTGACGAGGATGAACGCGACCGTGAACAGAACGGCCACGAACGCGGCGAACAGCCAGCCGTAATGGACGGACTCGATCGTTGCGATATAGTCGTAGCAGCCGTGCAGGAACGCAGACAGAAGCAAGGCCAGCACCCGGCAGAGCTTGGACGCGCCGTCCTTTCCCTGTCCGTGCAGGCGCTTGGCAAGGCCGTACCACACGCCCATGAACACGCCGAAGCAGGCGTGACCCGGTACAGCGGTCACGGCGCGCACGAGCGCGGTCGACAGTCCGTACATGAGCACATAGCTGATGTTTTCCCACAACGCGAAGCCCAGTGAGACAAATACCGCGTACACAACGCCGTCAAACTGGCAGTTGAAAGCGGCGGAGTTCCACGTCCGGCGCTTGAGGAGGAAGTATTTTGCGCCTTCCTCCGAAAATGCGACGACGCCGAAATACATGAGTACGTTGTACGGCGTGCTGTTCTCCGGAAAATACCGGCCCAGCAGCCAGCTGCCGAAGCGCTCGAGCAGGAGTGCGATAAACGTCGCGGCGATGCCGTACAGCACGAGCGAAATGAGCAGCGGCGCAGGCTCCTTTTCCAGCTTGTCCGCGCGGTAGACATGGACGAGCAGGAACACAGCCGGGATCACTGCGGCGGCGATCAGGATCGGGTTGGTATAGAAGAAAATCATACGCGCATCTCCCTATCAGTTTATGCCGATATTGAAGCACAAAAGCGGAAAAAAGTCAATTTGCGTTTTGCTTGCCGATGCGCGTGCACCGTGGTATACTAGGGTGTATCTGAAAACTCCCAACGCACCCGGACAGCGGGCCTTTTTGCGGTGCGCCGCGTCATTTTTCCTTGAAATACGTCAGTATTCCTGCGAAAAAATGTCTTGCGCAACGCAAAAATCCCTCGCTGCCGGTCACATCATGAGTTTTCAGATACACCCTAAAAACGAAATGAAAGACTGTCCTGATACTCCGAGGGGGTTTTCCCGGTGATTTTTTTGAAGGTGCCGGAAAAATATGCAATATCGCGGTAGCCGCAGGCCTCCGCAACCTCGTAGACTTTCAGCTTTCCCTCGCGCAGCAGCGCCATAGCCTTCTGGATGCGGCAGCGCGTAAGATACGCGCCGAGCGTCATATCCGTTTCCTTTTTGAACAGGTGGCTCAGATGTCCTTCGCTCAGTCCCAGCTGCGCTGCCGCCTGCCCGACGGACAGATCGCCGCTGCCGCAGTTTTGCTCAAGGTACACCATTGCCTCACGCACATAGCGGCTCTTGGGGCCGGGCTTCACGCCGGGAAGCGGCTCTGGCTGCGGTGCGGTTTGTGCGGCGATGCGCTTTTGCAGCGCCAGAACGGCGTTTTCCAGATCGCCGTCATGAAAAGGCTTCAGCAGAAAGTCCACCGCGCCCAGACGGATGGCCGTCTGCGCGTAGGCGAACGAATCGTAGGCGGTCAGAATGATGACATACGCGCGGCTGCCTGCTTCGCGCAGCCGCCGCACCATCTCCAGGCCGTCCATCTTCGGCATTTTGAGATCCGTGATGATAAGCGTCGGCTGGCAGTCCTCCGCGACGGCAAGGGCCTGTTCGCCGTTGGCGGCTTCGCCGACCACGATGCAGTCCAGCGCCGCCCAGTCTACTGCCATGACGATGCCCCTGCGGATCATTTCCTCATCCTCTACAACCATTACCCGCATCATACGCCGGGCCCTCCCTTCGCGGGCAGGCGCGCAAGAATACAGGCGCCGCCGCCCTCCGGATTTTCAAGACGCAGACCGAACGCGTCGCCGTAATGCTTGCGCAGGATCGTGTCTACATTTAATAGTCCCAGATGTCCCGTCTGCGTTTCCGGCGGTTTGTAAGGCCCCAGAAGGTCCGGCGGGAAGCCGCAGCCGTTGTCCCGGACGCGGATCTCGAGCACGTCCTGCTCCGCAAGCACGGCCGTGACGGAGAGTTCACCGTGTTCTACACCGGAAAGGCCGTGCAGAATGGCATTCTCTGCCAACGGCTGCAGGAGCATTTTCGGAACCATGCACGAAAGAAGCGCCTCCGGCACGGCTTCCGTGTATGAGAAGCTTTCCGACAGGCGGATGCGCTGAATCTCGACGTACCGGCTCAAAATCTCCAACTCCCGCCGCAGGGGGACAAATTCGTCCGGCGTGATGCAGAAGCGAAGGATATCGGCAAGATTCGTTGACATCAGCGCCACCTGCGGCACTTGATTGATTTTGCTGATCCACTTCATGGTGTCGAGCGTGTTGCACAGAAAATGCGGGTTTAGCTGCGCCTGCAGCATGCGGATCTGCGCGCGGTTAAGTGCGCGCTGGTTTTCCAACAGTGCCTGCTGGTTGTGCCGGAGGGCGACGACCATGGTGTTGAACTGCTGTGCCAATTCGCCCAATTCGTCATGCCGGCCGGCGGGAACGGGAACCTGCACGTCCAGATTATTTTTCCCGACCTGCCGGATGGCGTGATGCAGTCTGCCGATCGGTTGGAAGACCTGCCGGCTTAGCTGCAGGCTGAGTACGACGCTTAAAATGATGCAGGCCAGCGCGCACAGCACGCTCACCGAGTACAAAAGCCGGAGTGTTCCGGCGCTGAGCGGCTGCGGCTGCTGCAGGACGAGATACAGACCGGTTTCGGTATGCTGCCGCACGGTATAGGAAACGTCGGCAGACAGACCGGTGAGCGCCTTGCCGGACAAAAGCTGCCCGCGCAGCGCGTCGGCGAGGCTCTGGGTCTGTGCCGGCTGCGTACAGTAGACCGGACGCCAGCGCGCGTCGAGCAGAAGAAGTTCGTTCTGCGCACCAGCTGTGCCGCCGAGCAGTGTCCGCAGCTGCGTTTCCAGCATGCCGATGGTGAGATATCCGACCGGCGCGCCGTAGCGGTCGGTCAGGAGCATCGCAGCGTGCAGAAGCGGCTCGTCTGTGTCGGCCGGATCTTCTGCCGCGCTGCACACCAGAACACTGGTTCCGGCGCAGGCCGCCTCGTATAAAAGGCCCCAGTTGGTCGGCAGCGACCGGATTTCGGGCGCTGTCTGTGTCGAATAGCGCCAGCGGCCGCTGATATCGTAAAGGTCAAAGCGTGCAAAGCTGCGCACGGACTCTGTAGCGTCGAACAGCTGGCTGTAGACCGCCGTGTCCTCCGCTTCTGCGTCAAACAGCGCCTGTGCAACGAGTGGATTGTGCTGCAGGGATGCGGCTGTCTGCAAAAAGCCGCTGTGCAGCGTATCAAGCGCCTCGCAGGAGGCGGACAGCTGCTGTTGGGCCGTCTGCTGGGCGTTCGACGTCATGCGCAGGCGGAAAATCTGCAGCAGCAGACCGGAGCACAACAGCATCGGCACCAGAGACACGGCCAGAAACGCCGCGTTCAGCCGCTGGCGGAAGGAGGAAAAGTGAAGACGCTTCATTGCTCCGCCTCCGTCCCGAGATAAAAGGCCCAACTCATCAGAATTGCTTCGCGGTGCTCGCTTGCCCAGCTTACGTCATACGCGACCTGACGAATGGCGGATAGTTCCGGCAGCTGGCTCGCGGGGCGCACGTCGCTGCGCACCGGGCGGCGGTAAAAATCAGACTGCAGCAGCTGCTGCACGTCGTAGCTGACGGCAAAATCGAGAAACAGCTTTGCGTTGTCGGGGTGCGGCGCGCCCTTCAGCGCGGCGCAGCCGTCCGGTACGCAGCTTGTGCCGTCTGCGGGGTAGACCATGGCGATCCCGTCCCCAGCAGCAATGCGCTTGCGCGCGGTCTCCTCCAGCGTGATGCCGACGAGCGCTTCGCCGTTTGCAACGGCGGAAATGATCGCACCTGAACCGGACAGGAGCTTTCCGTCCAGGTTTTCCGCAAATGTTTGCAGCACCTCATCCGCGTCGCCGCCCAGCGCGCAGAGCATCGTCACGAGCGCGGTATAGCTCGAGCCGGAGACGGATGGATCGGCAAAGGCGATCTGCCCGCGCAGCGCAGGGTCGAGAAGATCGGCCCAGCAGCTGAGCTGTCCGGAGGACAGCAGCTTCGGATTGTAGACCAGCACGACCGGAAGCGAGGAAAACGGCGTCCAGCTGCTGTCCTGCGCACGGTACTGCGGCAAAATCTGCTCCGCGCCGCGGCAGACGTAGGGCTCAAACAACGCCCGGCAGGCTTCGAGACTCTCGACGCCGCCGCCGAACATCACGTCAGCCCGTGGTGCGTCCTGCTCCTTTTGCAGCTGCTCAAGCAGTTCGTTTGTGCCGCCCTGTACGACCTCGACCCAGATTCCGGTGCGCGATTCAAATTCCTTGACGATCGGCCACCAGACCTCTTTTTTGTGCGAGGTGTACAGAACGAGACGCTCCGATTCATCCGGCGCGTAGGCGGCTGTATCCTGTGCGGCGGGCGCGCAGCCGGTCAGAAGAGCGAATGCTATACATAATATCAGAATGCGTATGTGTTTCATAGTTTCCGTGTCCTGTAGCAGCGAGAACAAAATTCTCTGTTATTTTGCTCTGATTATAACACATCTCCGGCTCGGTTTTCATTGAATTTTTAAAATTATCGCAGAGAATCACAAATAATCGCAGATTTGTCCACTGTTCTTTTGTGCAGAAACACCGTAAAATGAGAGCATACGATGCAGAACTCCCGTTAGCTGCTGCACGAATTCAAATTTTATCAGGAGGAATATCAGAATGAAGAAGATGCTTGCGCTTCTGCTGGCTGCTGTGATGGTTCTGTCCATGGCTGCCTGCGCTGCCGCTCCGGCGACGACCCCGGCTGACACGACCGCTCCCGCAGAAGATACCCAGACGACCGAAACCACTGAAACCACTGAAACCAACGAAACCACTGAGGCTCCCGCAGAGGAAACGCCCGCTGCCGAGCCCGAAAATCTGACTGCGACCCAGCAGATCATCAAGGAAGCCGAAGGCATGACCCTTGAAGAGCTGGCGAAGAAGGCCATTGAAGAGTCCAACGGCAAGATGTTCTACGGCGTCGGCAACTCCAGCCGCGGCAAGAGCGCCCTGCCTCTGTTCATTGAGTATCTGCAGTCCATCGATTCCAGCTACAACATGGAGTTCGAGTGGCAGCAGCCCAAGAACAACAAGATCTTCGATCAGCTGACTGCTGACTCCCTGAAGGGCACCGGCACGTTCGCCATGACCCTCATTCAGGACGGCAACCAGATCGAGAGCAAGATGGTTCAGACCGGCATCCTCGACACCTTCATCCCGAAGGACTGGGCCGATGCCAACGGCACCACCGCCGACGCCTACACCGGCTTCCTGCCGCTGCAGACGCTCAACAAGGTCTTTATGTACAACTGCGTGGGCGACAAGACCTACGATAACTGCTGGGACTTCGTCGCCGAGGGCGAGCATGGCCTGTTCATGGACATCGACTCCGAGATCGTCGGCAAGAACTTCCTGTACATGCTGACCCGCGACGACTACGCAGCGTGGCTGAAGGAGTCCTTTGAGGCTCTGTCCGCTGACGAGCAGGCATACTTCCAGCCCACTATCGCAGAGATGGAATCCGAAGCTGCCGACCTCGGCCTCGGCGCTGACGGCGCTTACGCGCTGGCATGGATCAAGCTGTGGGTCGAAAGCTACAACGCCCAGACCGACGACGGCCCCATCTGCAACACCCTTGTCGACGCTTCCGCGAAGGATCAGTTCGGCCTTCTCGTTTACTCAAAGCTCCGCTCCGTCGAGGAGTCCAGCTCCGTCTCCGTCAACAACATCAAGGTCGCCGCGTATGAGGACGGCTATCAGGGTATCGGCGGCTATGGCTACTGCCATTACCTGTTCGTCACCGACAACTCCCCGCTGCCCTGGACGGCCTGCGCCTTCATCGCCTACATGACCTGCACCGCCGACGGCTTCTCTGCCTGGGGCAAGGACATGGGCGGCTACTCCTCCAACCCGACCGTGGCAGAGGAGACTGAGGCCAACTTCCATCACTCCATCGGCGGCATGGCCGAGGACGGCACCACTGTTGAATTCGCAGCAAAGAACGACCGCGGCTATGAATGGTGGACGACCAACGGCAAGCTCGTGCTCGAGGATCCGGAATACTGCGCAGACGTTGCATTCACCGTCGGCAGCTGGATCGAAATGCTGAGCAAATACTCCGCAGGCTGATCTGTCAACCAGCACCTTACCGGCGCCCCTGGATGCGCATCCAGGGGCGCCTTTGCAAAAACATACCCCATCATCCGCCCTTCAAACCTGAGAAAAGAGGAGGAAGCCATGAGCCGACCCACTACCCTCCGCGCAAGCAGATCCACGATTGTGCTCAATAAGGTCAAGACCTTCTTTTCCAAGCCGCACAACGTCATTCTGCTGCTGCTTGGCATTGTCCTGACCTTCACCACGGTCGCGCCGATCGTCGCCATCGTGGAAGATACCTTTAAAATTCACGCCGGCACCATTGACGCCCATCTGACCGGGCAGGCGTCCGGCTATACGACCGTCAACTACACCGACCTTTTCACCAGCCGCATGGCAAAGACGAATCTGTGGACGCCGCTTCTCAACACGGTGCTCCTCGCTGTCGGCACGTGCGTGGTGTCCATTCTCTACGGCGGGCTGTTTGCGTTTTTGATTACGCGCACCGACCTTGCGTGGAGAAAATATCTGAGCTCCATCTTTATTTTCCCGTACATCATGCCGCAGTGGACGCTGGCCGTCGTGTGGCAGAACCTGTTTAACTCCAACGCCGTCACCGGCACGTCCAACGGTTTGCTTGCCGCCCTGTTCGGCGTCAACATGCCGATATGGTGGTGCAAGGGCCTGTTCCCGAGCCTGATGGTCCTGGGCCTTCACTACGCGCCGTTCGCCTATATCCTCATCGGCGGCATTTTCCGCAACATGGACGCCAATCTTGAAGAGGCCGCGACCATTCTCGACACGCCCAAGTGGAAGACCATGTTCCGCATTACGCTTCCGATGGTCAAGCCCGCGATTTTGTCCACCATTCTGCTGGTCTTCGGCAGCGCGATGGGCTCTTACCCGGTGCCGCATTATCTGGGCCTGAGCACGCTGTCGACCAAGTATGTCTCGATGAACTCCAAGTATACGGGTGAAGCGAGCATTCTTGCCATCATCATGATGGTCTTCGGCGTGGCGATCATGCTTCTGAACCAGCTCTCGCTCAGAAGCCGCAAGAATTACACGACTGTCACCGGCAAGTCCGGCCAGATCTCCAAGATCACGCTCGGCAAAACCGGCCGCGTCGTCATCGCCTTGATCCTTGTGATTCTCACGTTCTTCACGAGCATCTTCCCCATCATTTCCTTCGCGTTCGAGACGTTCCTGCCGAATCCGGGCGACTATTCGTTCCTGTACACGGGCGACGCGTCGAACCTCACGACCAAGTGGTGGGTCACGGCGGAGAACGTCACCGAAAACGGCATGTACGGCCAGAAGGGCATTTTGTATAACGAGACGATCTGGCGTGCGTTCAAGGGCACGATCCTTGTCTCCGTGGCCTGTGCGCTGCTGGCCGGCTCCATCGGCACGATGATCGGCTACGCCGTCTCGAAAAACCGCCGCAGCCGCTGGGCGAACTATGTGAACTCCGTCGCTTTCCTGCCGTATCTCATGCCGTCCATCGCTGTGGGCGTCGCATTCTTCATCCTGTTCTCGACGGAAAAGCTGAACCTGTTCAATACCTACACGCTGCTGATCATCGTCGGCACGGTCAAGTATATCCCGTTTGCCAGCCGCAGCAGCCTCAACTCCATGCTCCAGCTGTCGGGCGAGATCGAAGAAGCGGCCATCATTCAGGATATTCCCTGGATCAAGCGCATGACCCGCATCATCATCCCCATCCAGAAATCCTCGATCATTTCCGGTTTCCTGCTGCCGTTCATGACGTGCCTGCGTGAGCTGTCGCTGTTCATGCTGCTGTGCGTGCAGGGCTTCATCCTCTCGACGACGCTGGACTACTTCGACGAGATGGGCCTCTACGCGTTCTCCAGCGGCATCAACCTGATCCTGATCGTGACCATTCTGGTCTGCAACACCCTCGTCAACAAAATCACGGGCGCAAGCCTGGATAAAGGAATCGGAGGTTAAATCATGCCTGAAATCAGATTAGAGCATATCACCAAGCGCTGGGGCAAGTTCTATGGTGTGGACGACCTGAATCTGGTCATTGAAAATAACGCGTTTGTCACCCTGCTCGGCCCGTCCGGCTGCGGCAAGACCACCACCCTGCGGATGATCGCGGGACTGGAGACCCCCACTAGCGGACGCATCACCATCGGCGACACGGTGGTATTCGACAGTGAGCTGGGCATCAACATCCCCGCCAACAAGCGGAAGGTGGGCTTCCTCTTCCAGAACTATGCCCTGTGGCCCAACATGACCGTCTACCAGAATATTTCCTTCGGCCTGTCAAACATCAAGGAGGAAATGCCGAAGATCAGCTTTGAGGCGAAAAACGCCGCCCGTCTGGCACAGATCCTCAAAAATCCTCAGGATGTGGTAAAGACTCTTGAGGAATGCCGGGATAAAAACGGCAAGCTGGACGAAACGAAGGCCATCATCAAGCTGATCGATACCTACACCATCTCCCAGTACACTGCCCAAAAGCTGTTCGGCTATCATTTGGAGCAGGGTAAGGACGTGTCCGCCGAGGTAAAGGCTCTGGAAGAAAAGGTGGAGGCCGCTCGAAAGGCTCAGCCCTTCAACGAGAACTTTGAGCTTCTCAAGGACGGTAAGGTGGAAACTGCTGTGCGCAAGCTGACCAAAGAAGAGGTCGACCTGTCCGTGCGCCGGGTGTCCCGCATCGTCAAAATCAGTATGTTCATGGACCGCTATCCCGCGGAGCTGTCCGGCGGTCAGCAGCAGCGTGTGGCCATCGCCCGGACGCTGGCTCCCGAGCCCAGCGTGCTGTTCATGGACGAGCCGCTTTCCAATCTGGATGCCAAACTGCGTCTGGAAATGCGCTATGAATTGCAGCGGCTCCATGTGGAGACCGGCTCCACCTTCGTATACGTCACCCACGACCAAATGGAGGCCATGACGCTGGCAACGCAGATCTGCCTGATGAACAACGGTGTCCTTCAGCAGTATGCCGCGCCGCTGGAAGTTTACAATCACCCTGCCAATCTTTTTGCGGCTGACTTCGTTGGCAACCCCTCCATCAACTTTGTGGAGGCCAAGGGCTGGCAGGGGCCTGAGGGCAGCATTGAGCTGACGCTGCTGGACGGACACAAGGCAGTTTTCACCCCCGAGCAGCCATTGCAGCTGCCCCAGTGGTTCCACCGGCGGGACGAGGAGCTGGAAGCCCAGGCGCAGGCTCTGAAGGCCCGTGCGGGAGAGAGCGGCTACGTGGAAAAGAGCAACAAGGACGAGACCTTCCGCTACCACATCGCCAGAGTCAACGACGAGGACGACGGCATCCACGAGGAGCCGATGCTCACCAACGAGGATCTGGTGCTGGGCATCCGCCCGGAGTTCCTGTCCATCACCGGCGGTGGAAATGTGGAGTGCGAGATTTACGGTGCCATGCCCACCGGCATGGAATCCACCGTCAAGGTGCGCATCGGAGAGTATTTGCTCACCGGCGTGGTCTTCGGCAGCACCCTGTTTACCATCGGAAGCAAACACCTGCTGGATATCACCGGCAGCAGCGTGATGCTCTTTGACCGGTCAAGCGGTCGGCGCATCACCTCCGGCACCCTGAAGCTGCTATGATCCGGGGACTGTTATTCGATCTGGACGGAGTTCTGGTGAACACGAATCTCCTCCACGCCCGGGCGTGGCAGGAGCTTGCCGAAGAATTGGGAATTCCCTTCACTCCGGCAGACCAGGAGGCCTTTCTGGGCATCAGCCGGGCACAGTGCCTGGAAATTCTGCTGAAAAAGGGAAACCGCTCCCTTTCGGAATCCGAAAAAGAGAGGCTGTGCACCCGGAAAAATGACCGCTACCGGGAGATGATCGGCACTTTGACCCCGGCGGCGCTGCTGCCGGGCGTGTCGGAATTCTTACGCGTTGCCCGGGCCGAGGGATACCGGATAGCTCTTGGCAGTGTCAGCAAAAATGCGGAGTTTGTCCTGAAAAAGCTGGAAATTACGGCGTTTTTTGACGCCGTCATCGACGGCAGGAAAATTGTAAACGGCAAGCCCAACCCGGAGGTGTTCCTCAAAGGAGCGGAGGCTCTGGGACTCCCACCTGAGCAGTGCCTGGTTTTCGAGGACTCAGCCGCAGGTATCGAGGCCGCCCACCGGGGCGGAATGAAAGCCATCGGCATCGGAACGGCCCGGCTGCTCCCGTCGGCAGAGCTGACCATCCCAAGCTTCTCCGGCGTAATGCCGGACGCGCTTCTGGCGCAGTTGCTATAACACTTTTATCAGATTGATACCGTGTATCGGGGAACCTCTGAACAGTTCTGTTTCGGCTGGACAGCGAGTCTTTAGTCCCAGCTGTGCAGCTCAAAAAATGGGAAAAATATCCGCATTTTCATACTGACTTTCATTCGTGAGGATGAAAATTTTAATATGAAGATCATAAAGCGACGGGTATCCATGATTTTTCATTCCGAAAATTACGGATGCCAGATTGGAACAGGAGCATGCCGAAACCTATGCCCAGTTCAAATCCATCCGGGAGGATTCTCAGCAGCTTTGGAAAATTAAATTCTATGTGGACTCTGCCCGCAAGAATTTTGAACAGGCGCAGCAGCGCACATCCCACAAACAGGATCAGGAAATTTGATTCCTTCCTTCTGTCAGAAAGGGGATAAAAGCATAATTTCAACGGGCAGCATCTGTAATCACTTACGGATGCTGCCCATCTTTTCTTTTTTCTGTGTTGTAAAACATCACCGTTGATAGAGAAGCGTCGCTCGCTGCTTGAACAGCTCCGCGCTGCGATAGTCCAAGCTCAGCGCATTTTTGCCGTCTGCGCGGTAGGCATAGACCGTTTCAGCCTTGTTCCAAACGGCTTGCAGCAGGGCGTGATAGTCAATGCTTTCCAGAAACTCGTCGATCTCCGTTTCCGTGTAGCCGACCTCCGTACCCTTGCGGAACAGCGTGGTCAGCGCTTTTTCCAGCTCTGTTACTCTGCTCATGGTAATTCCTCCAATCATTTTAGTGACGCCGCTTTTTCCGGTCAGGGAGGATATGCCCCTCAATGACGGCGGCGTGTTTGCGGATTTTGATTTCTCCGCGCCTCTCGGATGCCTGCGCCTTGGCATATCCCACGTCGGAGAGAAACAACCTCAGCCGTTCGCCCTTTTCACCCACAGGAGATTTCCATGACAGGACATCAAAAATAATCATGTGGCGGGTTTCGTCCATAAAGCGCTCCA
>OIXL01000818.1_pt1 | contig 13702 bp, 12 predicted proteins | sample 1587761 | NCBI WGS metagenome assembly OIXL01 (sample SAMN03283246) | human gut metagenome | biome: human-associated habitat; material: feces | host: Homo sapiens | place: Peru | collected 2012 | reverse complement strand
AAAGGGATTGCTGATGAAGCCATTCGTTGCTCCAACCGTACGCATAATAATGATTTCATCACTTCTTGAATCGATTGTCGTTCGGATCGTGTTATAAATCAAATACAAAGACAATAGAATCAATAAGGCAACAATGCCTAAACCAATCTTTTGAATCATATTCAACATTTCTACTAAACTTGTAACACTGTCTCCTCCAAAAGCTGTACTGGATACGCCATCGATTTTTTGAATCTGTGCACTTGTTTTACGGATAGAAGAAGCATTCTTTACATAGACAAAGAAAGCATTAGACAAGGGATTTGTTTCTCCGCGATAGGCTTTAAAAGCATCTCCCTTTTCCTTGATCATAAGTTCAAGTTCATCGTCTTTAGAAGATACTTCTACTTTTGAAACGTTCTTCAATTTAGATATTTCACTCTGAATGTTTGAAATTGAAGTTTCATCATTGATATCTTCATTTAAAATAACGTGAATACTCAAATCTTTTTGAACATCATTTGAAAAATAATTAACGTGTAATCCAATAATCAATATCGAACCAATCAAAAGTAGGGTAATACCAATGGCACTAATGGCAGAAAAGCACAACATAATATGTCTTTTCATTTGAAGAAAGGCATACTTCAATTCGTATAAAAAAGTACGTAAACCTTTCATCATAGACTCTTATACCCACCTTTATTTGAATCGTGGATCACATATCCTTTATCCAGCATGATCGTACGTTTTTTAAAGCGGTCAACCAATACTTTATCATGTGTAACCATCATGATTGTTGTATCTAGTTTTTGGTTGATCTTTTCTAATAATGAAATAATTTCTAAACTCTTTTCGGGATCTAGATTTCCTGTTGGTTCATCCGCAATTAAAACCTTAGGCTGATTGACAATAGCACGGGCAATCGCTACACGCTGCTGCTGCCCACCTGATAATTCATGCGGGAACGAATTCGCTTTGTTTTCTAGACCTACAAGTTCTAGTACATTACGAACCTTTTTTCTAATTTCAGTTTTTGGTGTATTAGTTACTTCTAGCGCAAAGGCGACATTTTCAAATACTGTCTTTTTTGGCAGAAGACGATAGTTCTGGAATACAACTCCAATTTTACGTCTAAAAAATGGGACTTTAGAGTTCTTAATACGAGACACATCGGTACCATCCACAAGAACTTTACCTCTTGTAGCTTTTTCTTCACGATAGAGGAGCTTGATAAATGTTGATTTACCAGCACCAGTAGGACCGATGACATAAACGAATTCGCCGGCATCGATTGTAAGTGACATGTCATTTACTGCACGTACGCCAGTTTTATATACTTTTGTTACGTTTTCAAGTTTAATCATTTCTTGCATATCATCACACTCCTTTGTTTCCCCATTATAACACATACTCATTATAATACATGCTTTATTTTAATTTTCTTTAGAAGACCATCTCTCTAAGTTAACATTCGGTAATGTGAATCCTCTACCATTGACACTATGTACTTCGCTTGTAATTTCAAAAGCTTCTGGATCCATATTTTGAACAATATCATGGAAAGCCGCATATTCACGACGATTAAAGACAACCATGACTGCTTTAGAATCATTTTTCATAAATCCTGTTGTGATATTTAAGAAAGTACATCCTCGATCTAAGTCTTTCATTAAAGATTCTGCAATTTCTTCATATTTTTCTGATACAACGATAACCTGGATGTTATTTTGTCCAAGTAACATCATCTTATCAATAATATATGTAGAAATAACAACAGTAATAATACCATAAAGGATTTCTTCAACATCAGAGAATGGAATCTGAATAATTAAGATAATAATATCAAAGATATTAATTAATAATCCTAATGCAAGCCCTGTATATTTATTGACAAGTAATGGTGGAATATCCATACCACCTGTACTATATCCAAGTCTTAATACGAGTCCTAATCCAACACCAATAAGGAATCCTGCATAAACAGCTGCAAGTAAAGTATCCTTAGTCAAATGTGTTAAATAGTAACTCTTTTCAAATATAGCAAGGAAGAATGGGAATGCGAATGTAGAAACAAGTGTTCCCACCGCAAACTTCTTTCCTAACAAGAAATATCCAGCAATAAATGCAATAACATTGATTACAAGTACAAGTGTTGATAAATGAACATAGAACACATAATGCTGGAATGCAAGGGCAAGACCTGAAACTCCACCAAGGATAATCTTGGCAGGTACTGCAAAACCGGCAGTACCTAAAGCCATAATGGCATTCCCTAGCATGACTAAAATAAAATCAATCACTAATTTCTTTGCAGAATGCATTTTACTCATTACTTTTCTCCTTTACTTGAGATCTTAAATAAGCATAAATAAGATCATCAAGCTCACCATCTAATATTTTCTTTGGATCATTTGATTCATAACCTGAACGGTTATCTTTGACCATAGAATAAGGATGAAGAACATAAGAACGGATCTGTGATCCCCATTCAATATTCTTCTTTTCACCTTGAATTTCAGATAGTTTTTCAGCATGCTCTTCCTGCATTAATAAATACAATTTACTCTTCAGCATCAACATAGCCTGTTCTCTGTTCTGTAACTGAGAACGCTGTGACTGACAAGAAACAACTGTATTAGTAGGAATATGAGTAATACGGACTGCTGAATCAGTTTTATTAATATGCTGTCCTCCAGCACCGGATGCACGATATGTATCAATACGTAAATCCTTTGGATCAATCGTAATCTCAATATCATCATCTAATTCAGGTGTTGCATCACTATCTGGTAGTAGTCTTTGGATAGATAATGATAGCAAGAGTGTAACCATATCGACAAGTAATGCCGGAACTGCCGTAATAACAATTACTCCAACTGATGTAACATCATATGATGGCAATACCATAACCGGAAATAAAACCGTAACCATAACCGTAAATAGTAAGCCAACATCAAACCCTAATAATGGTGGTAATAAAACCGGAACAACAACTACTCCTAAACCAACCAAAAAAAAGAGTAGTAATAATAACTTGTCTAGTCTAACTATCGAAGACTATAACCTAGATAAAGAATTCAAAAAAGAAGTAACCGAATACTCTGTAGTAGTAGAAAACGATGTCAAAAAAATAAAAATAAATGCCCAATTAGATGACTCTAGTGCTAAAGTAGAAGGAACCGGCGAAGTAGAAGTAAAAGAAGGCAATAACAAAATAGAAATAAAAGTAACTGCCGAAGATGGAAGTACTAAGACTTATGTTATCAATGTAACCGTAAAAGAACTAAATCCTGTTGAAGTAACAATAGACAAAAAGAAATACACTATCGTAAGAAAAGAAGACGAAAACATAACTATACCAAGTAATTATGAAAAATCCACTATCACAATAGGAGAAGAAGAAGTACTATGTTATAAAAATAGTAAAACCAAAAATATCTTAGTTCTATTAAAAGATGAAAAAGGAAATACCAAACTATATAGCTATAATGAAAAGACTAAAAAATATACCATATATAATAGCCTATCAGTCGGAGATATTACCTTTAATATAATAGATATGCCTAGTAATCTAGTACCAAAAGGCTATAGCAAAGTATCATTTACTTATGACAATAGTAAACTAGAAGGATATCAATTAATAGAAAAAAATAAAACATATGCCGCTGACGACAAAGTAAAAGGAAGTGACTTCTACTTATTCTATGCCATAAACGAAAAGACAGGAGAAAAAGCTTTATATGTCTATGATAAACTAGAAGGAACAATCCAAAGATTTAATAGTGACTTAGTAAATGCCTACAAAGACGAAAACAATAAATACTTCATGTATATGTTAATATCCTTAGGTTTACTTGCAGTATCAATAATTACACTAGCAATAGTCCTAATAAAACAAAAAAAACATAAAACCAAATTTGCTTAATATAATATAGTATCATTATATATAATGACAGAGAGAAATATGAGGATTCATGTTTCTTTCTTTTTCTTTCATATTTTATATATAAGATAATATAATTAATTAGAAAGAAGAGGAATAAATATGATAAATAAGAAGAATTTATGGTTTTTAACATTATTTAGTTTAGTATTAGTATTATCTATCTACTATGTAACAATGCCTAATGAAATATTTGATAAAAATATCAAAGGGACTACTACTGATAATAGTACTACCAAAGTAGAAGAAACAAGTATAATATCAGCCTTAAAAGTAGAAGATGATAATAATGTCATGGATAAGATAAATAGTCTAAAAGAAAAACTAACTAGTACTGATATAAGTACTGAAGAAAAGAATAGTGTCTTTGAAGAATTAAAATTATTAAATAAAAATTCTTCTAAAGAAGAAACACTAGAATTAAAAATAAAAGAATTATGTAATTGTGAAAACTTTGTAAAAATAGATGGTGATAATATAAGAGTAGTATTAGATAGTAAAGATTCAAATACTAGTAGTGCTAATAATATTATGCGTTTAGTACAAAACGAATTTGAAGATAAGATGTATATCTCTGTTAAATATAATTAGTAGATACCTCTAAAGCCTCAGGTCTTTAGAGGTATTTTTATGCCTAAGGTCATAAAAATAATCAAAAAATATCACAGATTGAGGTAAAAATTAAAAATAAAAGTGTATTAATATATGAAGGGAGGAAAATAGTATGACTTAGAAGTAACTTATCCAGAGAATAATTAGAAGTTAAATGTGAAGAAAGAAGGAAAAATGAGGGAAGAAATAGATAAAAAAGTATTAAGTGAATGTAGTTGTAATTACATAATAGATGGAGATAATAAAGTAAAAACAATTAAAGTAGTAAGACTTGATTTTGATAAGTGTTATGAACTTATGCATGATGATAGTGTACCAAAAACTAATGTATTAAGATGGGGAAGTATCTTTAAAGCCGAAACCATCGAAGAAATATCAGATTTATTAGGAGATGATTTATTAACTATGGAAGAGAAAGAAAGATTTTTAAATAGCATTAGAGCAGTAAATAGTGATGAAGAAATAAAAGAAATAGAAAATAAATTAGGTCGTAAAAATGAAATACTAGGAATTGAAAATACAGAAAAATTTTTAAATCAAGTAAGTGATTATTCATATTCATTATCAAGAAAAAATATTTATAATGAAAGTTCCTTCATTACTTGCGAACAATGAGCGCAAAGAGTTGGATGGTTTGCATCCTGACCTACTGTATATGAGAACTTCCAGCAACGTTCGCACTTTTCACCGTCAGCCTTAGAAACTGTTATGCTCAAGCCCTCAACATCGCCTTTAACCTCGCCCTCGCCTTTTTCAACGCTTACGCCGGAGGTAATAAAGATTTCAGGAAGCTGAGCTTCAACACTCTTCAAGAAGTCATAAAGCTCACCATCTGCATAAAGAGAAACCTTTGCCTCAAGCGGCTTGCCGATAATCTTTTCGTTTCTTGCAAGTTCGAGCGCCTTTTGAACGTCAAATCTTACTGCATGAATTCTGTCCCACTTAGCAATGAAATCACTGTCTGCCTCTATAAAATCAGGCTGAGGAATTTCATTAAAGAGCGGTGATTCACCGTTTCTGCTCTTATCATGAGGCATTGACTGCCAAATTTCATCAGCAGTAAATGCAAGAATCGGAGTAAGAACAAGAGTAAGAGCATCAAGCACCTTATAAAGAACTGTTTGAGCTGCACGTCTTGTCTTGCTCTGCGGAGCAGATGTATAAAGTCTATCCTTAAGAACATCAAAGTAGAAGTTACTCATTTCAACTACGCAGAAATTATGGAGCGAATGAGCTGCTGTATGATAATCATAAACCTCAAATGCATCTCTTGCAATCTTAATAACCTCGTCAAGCTTCATAAGAGCATACTTATCAAGTTCCTCAAGCTCATCATTTGAAACCATATCTTTATCCGGGTCAAAATCATAGAGGTTTGAAAGGCAATATCTTGCCGTATTACGAAGCTTACGGTAGTTATCTGAAATCTGTTTCAAAATCTCAGGGCTGATACGGATATCTGCATGATAATCGGCACTTGCAACCCAAAGACGAAGAATATCTGCGCCGTATTTGCTGATAATTTCCTGCGGAGCAATACCGTTACCGAGTGACTTAGACATTTTTTTGCCTTCGCCGTCAACAGTCCAGCCGTGAGTAATAATTTGCTTATACGGAGCGCCGTGGCCGCCTGCAACAGAAGTAAGAAGTGATGATTGGAACCAACCTCTGTATTGGTCAGCACCCTCAAGATATACGTCAGCAGGAACCTTGAGGTATTTTCTCCTTGCGCAAACTGCAGCGTGAGAAGAACCTGAATCGAACCAAACATCCATAATATCCTTTTCTTTATCAAATCCCTTAGCACTGCCGCAATGAGGACATTTGAAGCCTTCTGGAAGGAAATATTCTGTATCGTGAGCAAACCAAGCATCGCTGCCTTCTTCGCCGAAAATCTTTGAAACCTTCATCATAATATCGTTATCAATGATTTCCTTGCCGCAATCCTGGCAATATACAACAGGAATTGGAACGCCCCATTTTCTCTGACGTGAAATACACCAGTCAGCACGTTCCTTAACCATTGACTGCAAACGGTCCTTACCCCATTCAGGGAACCATTTAACGTCCTCCGCAGCCTTAACAGCGTCATCCTTAAAATCATCAACAGAGCAGAACCACTGGCTTGTAGCTCTGAAAATAACAGGCTTATGACATCTCCAGCAATGCGGATATTGGTGTTCGATTTTCTTAAGTGCAAAAAGAGCACCGATTTTTTCAAGATGAAGTGCAATAGGCTTGTTAGCCTCTTCGGTTGTTAAACCTGCAAACATACCTGCTTCCTCAGTGAGCCTGCCCTTAGCGTCAACAGGAACAATAATAGGAATTTCAGGATAATTTTTACATACTACAAAGTCCTCAATACCGTGACCCGGTGCAGTGTGAACGCAACCCGTACCGCTTTCAAGAGTAACGTGGTCGCCGACAATAACAAGAGATGTGCGGTCGATAAACGGATGCTGAGTTTTCATATATTCAAGCTCTGAGCCTTTAATTACGCCGAGAGTTTCATAATCGCTTACACCCTTTGCATCCATAGCGGATGCGGCAAGGTCGGTAGCCATTACATAATATTCGTCACCGGACTTAATAAGTGAATATTCAAAATCAGGGCCTACGCAAATTGCAACGTTAGCAGGAAGAGTCCAAGTTGTTGTTGTCCAAATTACAAAATATGTTTTGCTCAAATCAGCGCCCATAGCAGTAAGCTTGCCAAGGTCATCGGTTACATTAAACTTAACATAGATTGAATGACAAGGGTCCTCGGCATATTCAATTTCAGCCTCTGCAAGAGCGGTATTACAATCAGGGCACCAATAAACCGGCTTTAATCCCTTGTAAATATAGCCCTTGTTTGCCATTGTTGCAAACACCTTGATTTGTTCTTCTTCAAATTCCTTTTTAAGGGTAATATAAGGATTATCCCATTCACCGATAACACCAAGGCGCTTAAAAGATTCTCTTTGAATATCAACAAAACCAAGTGCAGTATCACGGCAAATCTTACGAAGTTCAAGGTCTGAAATATTAGTTTCGGCACTGATGCCTGCTTTCTTTCTTGCGGCAAGCTCAGTCGGAAGACCGTGAGTATCCCAACCCGGAACATAAGGTGACTTAAAGCCTGTCATATTCTTATATCTGACAATAAAGTCCTTAAGTGTTTTATTAAGAGCATGGCCGATATGGATATCGCCGTTAGCATATGGAGGGCCGTCGTGCAAAACGAAAAGCGGCTTTCCGTCATTATGGTCCATAAGCTTCTTGTATTGGTCATTTGCTTCCCAGCGTGCCAAAAATTCAGGCTCTCTTTTAGGCAAGCCTGCACGCATAGGAAAATCGGTTTTTGGTAAATTTAATGTTTGATTATAATCCATTATTTTAACTCCTTGATAGGTTTATTTTTTCTTTTTAAAAAATCCTTTGAATTTTTTATTATCCTCTTCGTCCTCATCGTCATCATCTTCGGGAATAAGAGAAATTGTTTCGTCTGTATTGTGAGGGTCCTCACGGTTTACGTGAAAGTAATTTTCAAAAGGCTGTGGCTTTTCCTCAATCTCCGGCTCGTCATTGATTTCAGGAATAGCGCTTGCTTCTTCAATCGGAGTAATTTCATCGCTTGAAAATGCGTCAACAGCAGCTTTAGCCTCTTCCTCAGAGAAAGCCTCCGGCTCTTCGAAATGTTCATCCTCAATCTCATCAAGAGTGCCGATTGACTTTTTATCTCCGCTTTCTATTTCCTCAATAATTTCGTCAACAGCATCATTCTCGATGTCTTTTGCAGTTTCTTCTGCACTTTCATTTTCTTCTACGGCTTCAGGTTCATTTTTATCGTCGTCTTGAGCTGATTCTTGAATGTTTTCAGCAGGAACTTCAGAAGTTTCTTCAGCCTCATCTGTTTCTTTTTCGATTTCTTCATCTGCTGCCTTTTCCTCCTCAATCTCGACCGTCTTGGCCTCTTCAATCACCTTGTCGACATCATCAGCCTTTGAAAGCTCGTCAATGGAAGAATATATATCGTTTAATTCATTTTCAATGTTTTCCTCGTCTGCCTGAGCTTTGGCAATATCCACATTTTCATTCATATTTTTAATAGCCTCAAGCTGCTTTTCATAAAGAGAAATGAGGTTCTCCTTAAATGACTTAGACTGAGCATTAAGCTTTTCAACAAGTTCCTTTTGGCTTTCCTTTTCAGCATTCGTCTTGCTGATAAGTGATTTGGCTTTTTCAAGAACTTCACGAGCCACAACCTTCGCTCCTGCAACAGCGTCGATTGCTTTCTTTTCAGCCTCGTCAACAATTTCGCCTGCTGCCTTTTCCTTTTCATTGGTAAGGTTAGCAACATAATCCCTTGCACTTGAAATAATCTTGTCTGCCTTTTCCTTTGCGTCAACAACAGTCTTTTGCGCTGTCTTTGCACTTTCTTCAAGCGACTGAGCTGCCTTTTGCTTTGTGTCATTCATAAGCTTATCGGCTGTCTTTTGAGCGGCAATAAGTGCATTTTTAATAGTGTCCTCGTCCGCTCTGTATTCCTCTATTCTGTTTGCAAGGATTTCCATTTTGCGATAAAGCTCTTTATTCTCAGCATATACAGCCTCGTAAGACTCTATAATTTCAAGTAAAAGCTCATTAACCTCATTTCTGTCATATCCGCCGCCGTCAACGGTAGATATCTTCTTTTGACGAATTTGACTTGGTGTAATCATTATATTCTTCCTCCAAAATTGTATTTAATTTCATCACTTACATAAACATACCGTTATTTTCAAGCTCATCTATTAAATCGCCCATAACATCAACATTATAAGGGGTAATAATATATGTGCTGTTTGCAACACGCTTAATTTGACCGTCGCTTGCATAAGCCGCACCGCTTAAAAAATCGAGAAGCCTGCGTGCAACATCACGGTTTGTGCTTTCAAGATTTAAAACAATAGTTCTCTTTTCATTAAGGTTGTCGGCAATTGTTGCCGCCTCCTCAAATCTTTCAGGTTTAACAAGAACCACCTGAAGTTGGGTAGTTGTATGAATATTAACAACCTTATCGCTGTCGTGCCTTTTTATTCGTGGGCGCTCGGAAAAACGTTCCTCTCTGTCCGAACTGTCACGTCTGGAAAATCTATCTCTCGCAGGAGGAGCAATTCCTATTGAATTGTCTTTTTTATCATCCTCATAAAAATCATCGTATTCATCATCGTCACTTTCGGTAACGATTTCTTTAATCTTATCAAAAAAGCTCATATTCTTCTCTCTCCCTTTAAAAATATTTTCTTGCGCCGAAAATGGCAGAGCCTACTCTTACAATATTAGAACCGTTTTTAACGGCAGCTTCATAATCGTGGCTCATACCCATTGATAAAATATCCATATCTACATTATCAATCTTTTTATTCTTAATGTCAATGAAAGTTTGATACATTGACTCAAAATACTTTGAAACCTCTGCCTCACTGTCACATATCGGCGGAATAGTCATAAGACCTTTTATCTTAATATTTTCCATTTCGGAAACCTCGGCTATTAAATCGTTAAGCCCTTCAAGGAAAATTCCGCTTTTTGACTCTTCTTTGCCGACGTTTACTTCAAGCAAAATATTTGTTGTAATTTCCTTCTTTGAAGAAATTTTGCTGATTTCCTTTGCAAGATGAACGCTGTCAACAGATTCAATCATATCAACCTCGCCGACAATCTGCTTAACCTTATTAGTTTGCAAATGACCGATAAGGTGCTTTTCAACCCCATTCAAATGAAGTTCGTCCTTTTTACCTAAAAATTCTTGAACTCTGTTTTCTCCTATAAGGTCTGCACCCAAGTCGAGAACCTTATTAATATAAAAACTTTCAACTGTTTTGGTAACAGCCATAAGTCTTACATCATCGGGATTTCTGCCGGCTTTGATTGCGGTTTCCTTAACATCAGACAAAACCTTTTTATAATTATCCTGCACCGACTGTATTCTTGCCTCATCAGGTATAAACTTTTCCATCATGTAAATCCTTTCCTTGCGTAATTATTTGGTCATATAAACGAATTGAATTTTCATCCTCAGGAGTGTATTCAAACACAACATAATCCTTGGTTGAATAAATAACCTTGCCTGTTCTGCTTTCAACCTGGTTTGCAACAAGGGCATAAACTGTTTTTTCGCCCTTGTCATTAATATGTATCGCCGAGGAAGGCACCTTAAATCCGGTGTATTCGTTAAATCTGATTTCTATATTTTCAAGCCTCATTGATGCAAGCTCACTGTCCATCTCGCTTGAACGAAGAATAAGCACAGCCTCCTTAACCCCAAGGTCAAGCGTTGCACCGCTGACAACCTCACATTCAATAACCTTATCGCTGTCCTTAAGCGCAACATTCAATATATCGCCGTTTTCAATCCCTTTAACCTCGTCTGCGCTTACCTTGCAGGCAAAATACCATTCATAATCGGTAATCAACTTGCCGAGACTGTCTGTTTTTTTCGCTTTCTTAGCCTGAGCAATATATTTATCAAGCGTATTAACGTCAAGCTTGTCTATATTTTTATAATCAAAAGCCGTTTCGCATCCGTCACTGTATGATGAAAAAATGCCCGACTCCTTAGTGCTTACATACCCTGTTGGCTTGCACGATTCAAGATTGATTGCATTAAGCTTTTGCTCAAGGCCTTGCTTAACCGTGCTGAAATCAATATCCTCGCCGATTATCATTTGGCGCCTTGTCAGCTTATCGTTAAGGTCAAGCGCCGCAGACTGAACAGCCGAAAAGTTATTACTTGAAGAAGAACGAATATAATCGTTTACGTCATTTATGACATCGCTGTCTATCTGCTCAACGTCAGTCGCCGTACCTGCCGACTTGCTTTCCAAATTTATATAATAATCCAACCGGCTTTGCAAATCAAGAGCACTTGAATAGCTTTTTGCATTATCGCTGTTTGAAAAAACCATAGCGATATTTCCGCCGACCTTTACCTTTTCCCCGTCATTAACACACGCAACGGTCACACCGCTTGAATTTCCCTCAACCGTGTGTTCATCACGAATAACCAAAGCTTTTTTATCAAGCGTTTGATAAACCGTTGATTTGACAGCCGTAACCGTTTGAATATCAACGTGGGTTGCACTGTAGCACTCGGCAATAATGTATGCGGCAATCGCAATAAGCACTACCGCAATAACAATAACGTCTTTAGATATATACTTAGAAGCATTATTCACTTTTTTTGCCTTTTCTTCAGCCATTTAAAAAGTCCTCGCATTTATCTATAACTGTTTTAACAGCACTGCCTTTTAACTTATCCATAGAAATGAAAACAGCGCCCTGCCGTCTTTTAAACCATGTAATCTGCCTTTTTGCATATCGGCGGCTTTCCTGCTTAAGCTTTTGTGCACATTCTTCAAGAGAAGCTTCGCCGTTTAAATATCTTGCAAGCTCCTTATGACCTATCGCCTGAGCGCACGTTTTTTGACATTTGCCCTGCATGGCACGAGCCTCATCTAAAAGTCCGTTTTCAAGCATTTTATCAACTCTTAAATTAATCCTGTCATAAAGCGTTTGCCTGTTTTCGTATTGAAGCACGAAATAAAGAAAATCATAAGGGCTTTTCTCTTTTTGTGAATTTTCGTTTTGTTCTGTTTTTGAACTTCCCAAATAGTGAAGTTCCAGCGCACGAACAACTCGTTTTTTATTATTTTTATGTATATTCTCAGCCGCTTTTTTGTCAACTCTTAAAAGTTCGTCGTAAAGACTGTCAACGTCACGTTTCATAAGGCTTTGCCTTAAATCCTCATCAACCTCAACATCCTCAAAGCTGATATTATCGACAAGGCTGTCAATAAAAAGCCCTGTTCCGCCGACAACTATCGGCACCTTACCTCTTGAAATGATATCATCTATTTTTTCCTTTGCAAGAGTGCACCACTGGGCAACGCTGAATTTTTTATCATTATCAAGAAATTCAACAAGATGGTGCGGCGCCTGCGACTTTTCATCATCTGTAGGTGCGGCGGTAGCTATCGGCATATTTTTATAAACCTGCATTGAATCCGCAGAAATTATTTCGCCGCCGATTGCCCCGGCAACCTCTATTCCCAGCCCCGTTTTGCCGGAAGCCGTAGGGCCTGCAATTACAATCACCTTATTCATAATCAAGTCACTCTGCCAAACTGCTTTTCAATATCGTATTTACTCATTTTTATAAACACGGGTCTGCCGTGAGGGCAAAAGCGAATATTAGGCATTGAAAGAAGCTTTTTAACAAACATTTCCTGCTCCTGCCTTGAAGTATAATCGCCTGCCTTAACAGCGCCACGGCAAGAAGCGGAATGATATATCCAATCAATTTTATCAGGCAGAATGTCCGTTTTATGTTCAAGAAGCTTCTGCGCAATTTCAAGCATCAAATCCTTAACGCTGTCGCCGTCAACAAGACTCGGTATTGCACGAACAATAATTTGACTTTCGCCGAATTCCTCAAGTTCAAAACCGCACTTCTTAATAAGCTCAACATTTTCGCTTATTGCAATAAATTCGTCCTTTGTAAGATTAACAACAACAGGCACTAAAAGCATTTGCGTTTCAACAGTTGCCTGTGCTTTAAATCGCTCAAAATTCATTCTTTCGTGAGCGGCATGCTTGTCAATAAAATAAAGCTCGTTTTCTATTTCAACAATCAAATATGTTTTAAAAGCTTCGCCAATCAGCTTGAAATTAGGAATAAAGTTTTCATTATCCTTTTCGTCAGTAATTACTACCTTTTCAATATCCCGCTGCTTCGGCGTATCTTCGCTTTCAGCAGTTGAAATTTCCTCAGGCTCTTCATATTCGATATTTATATCTACCCTTGCCTTAGGCTTTTCATCTCTTGCAATTTTATATTCAGGCTTCGGCGCTTCAACCTGCCAAAAATTTTCTCTCGGCTTAGTCTTAATAACCTGCTGAGAGGGCGGCTCGTCCTTCTTTTTAAAGAAATCAAATTTCGCCTGAAACGATTTATTATCATTGTTTTGATAAACATTTTTAGACTCTTGCCGATAAATCGGATTTTCTTTAAACTCAACCTCTTTAACGGTCCTGTCATTTTCAATTGCCGTTTTAACTGCGTAATAAACAAGGTCAAATATCGGCTTTTCATTAGCAAACCTGACCTCTGTTTTAGCCGGATGAACGTTTACGTCAACC
>OIXL01000817.1_pt1 | contig 13706 bp, 6 predicted proteins | sample 1587761 | NCBI WGS metagenome assembly OIXL01 (sample SAMN03283246) | human gut metagenome | biome: human-associated habitat; material: feces | host: Homo sapiens | place: Peru | collected 2012 | reverse complement strand
TCCGTAGAAAAGGTGCAGATGACGGATGGCATCATGAAGACGCAGTGGAAGGATAACATCTATCGCATCATTCTGCGACTGAACGATAACTATCCGATGGCAAAAGTGAAATACCGGTTCGTAGGAACGAGGTAAAGTTTATTCTATGGATTTCGCGCAGAATAGTGACAGGGAGATAGTATTTATTTGATATCTTTCAGTTGCTCAGCATACTCCTTCGGGAAGATGCCGAACTCCTTCTTGAAGCACTTAGAGAAATACTTCGGGGTGTTGAAGCCCACTTGTATTGCCACATCGCTGATCAGGATGTTTGGGGTCGACCGGATGATGCGCTGAGCCTCCTTCAGGCGGATGCTGGTGATGAAGGCAATGACCGTTTGCCCTGTTGTGGCTTTCACCTTATTATATAGGGTGGATTCGCCCATCGCCATATCCTTGGCAAATGCCTCGCGGTTGTAATCGCCATCTGCAAGATGTTGCATCACTACCTCTGTGGCACGAGTGATGAATGCCTGGTCTGGGTTGCTCAAATGTAATGCAGCCTGTGCTTCGTCCTCAGCGCTTGTCTGGAGCGAAATTTCAGCCTGAATCTTTTCTATCATCTTCTTGCGGTTGGCAAGCAGGGCATTGATGCGGACTTCCAGTTCGTCAAACTTGAACGGCTTGGTGATATAGGCGTCTGCTCCTACGGCATAAGCCTCGGTCTTGTCCTCTTCCTTGTTCTTGGCGGTGAGCAGGATGATAGGCAGCTGCCAGAAGCTCTTGTCAGACTTGAGCTGCTTGGTCAGTTCGATACCGTCCATAATCGGCATCATCACGTCGCTCACCACGAGGTCGAGTTTCTCCTTCATGATGATGCTCATTGCCTGCTTTCCGTTCTTTGCCGTAAACACATGATAGTTCTTGCTCAAAACCTGCAGCATTAGGGTGAGCAATTCCTCGTTGTCCTCAACCACCAGAATCTTGCTCACGTTCTTGCGGATGAAGATGCTCTGGCGGACTGGTGTCAGTTTAGGCTTGTCATCGGAAGCAGGTTGGGAATCCTGCTTCGTTTCCTGGCTTGCCTGTCTGATGGCTTCCTGGTTTACAGCATTTGGTTTGTCAGAGTTGTCTATTTCGTCTAGTGTATACGCACTCTTCCTGATAGGCAGGGTAAGGGTGAAGGTAGTGCCTTCGCCTTCCTGGCTTTCACATTGGATGCTGCCATGATGCAGTTTCACCAGGTCGTGGGTCAGGGCCAATCCGATACCGGTTCCCGGCATGTTCTGCTTGCGGTAGTCGCCATCGAAGAATCGGGTGTAGAGATGCTTCATCTTCTCCTTCGACATGCCGATGCCATTATCCGCGATGGTGATGACCACCTGGTCCTTGCCGAGGCTGAGCGATACATCAATCTTGCCTCCCACCTTATTATATTTAATGGCGTTGGAGAGCAGGTTGTAGATGATCTTATCCATCTTGTCGGCATCAAACCATGCCATGCCTTCAGCCTTCGGCTTCTCCAGTGATAGCGTAACCTTCTGATGTTCAGCCATCGGACGGATATTCTCGCAAGCTTCTTCTATGAACGAAACCAGGTTTCTGCGGCTCACGAGCAGATGCAGCTGTCCTGCCTGCGACTTTCTCACTTCCAGGATCTGTCGCAGGAGTCGGGTGGTGCGGTTGATGTTGCTGTCCATCACCAGGTAATCTTCCTCATACTGTGGTGCCATCGCCTTGAGTTTGTAGATGGTGGCAGAGATGACGGTAAGAGGGGTGAGCAGCTCGTGGGTGATGTTGGTGAGGATGACTCCCATCTGCAGGCTGTTTCTGGTCTTCACCCGCTCCTTATACCATCTGGCAGTAGCAAAGATGCCGCCTATCAGCATCAGGATATAGAACATGAAGGCTATTCTGGAGGCATACCATGGCGGCAGCACCTTGATGGTGATGGTGTAGGGCAGTTCTTGCCAATGACCATAATAACCGTCCGTAGCCTTTATCCTCAGTTGATAGGTTCCGGAAGGAAGATTCTGGAAGGAAGCCCTATGGACACCTTTGGCGCAGTATTGCCAGTCTTCGTCATAACCTTCCAGCTGGTAGGCGTATACGTTTTTCTCTGTATTGCCGTAGGTGAGGAGAGAGAACTCCACGTTGAATTTCTTCACCCTTGCCGGTATCGTGATTTTGCGGGTATAGTCTGGCATCTCTTTCGAAATCTCTTCCTTGTCGATAGAATCGAGTTGAGCGAATGGCAGGTCATCAATGATGATGTCTGTTATCACCAGTTTCGGACTTCTATTTCCTTTTAGTTTAACCTTCATGGAAGGTATGAACGAGAAGAAGTTGGTTCGGCTTCCGAAGAAGAGCTCCTTGCCATACTTGCATGCGGTATTTGGCGAGAAGAGAACATCGCCTATGCCGTCTTCGCTGGTAAAGTAGGTGATGTCCTGCGGTTTCTCGCAGTCCTTGCCCCAAATGATATTCACAAGGGCATAGTCGGTGGTGAGCCAGAGATTGCCCTTTTCATCTTCCTTGATGGTGAGCACACGGTCGCTCGGCAGATGATATTCATGGTTCTTCGGTTCAAAACGGTCTTCCACCTTATTATATAGGAAGAGTCCGCCACTGTTTGAGATAGCCCAGAGTCTTCCTCTCGAGTCTTCGAGGCAGGCGGTGGCATCATCAATGGCAAAGTTATGATGGTCTGGATTATACTGTTTGAATTTCAAAGTCTTCTTGTTCCTGGCGTTGCCAGATATGCGTATGATACCTTCATTATCGGTAGCCAGCCAGATGTTTCCTTGCTTATCTTGCGAGATATGGCGGATGTCGCATAAGGTTAAGTTCTTCTTTCCCTCCTTCATCGTGATCCGATATCCCTGATTGTCAGGAGTTACGATGCTCAAGCCGTTGCGCTGTCCTATCCACATTACTTTATCTTTCGATTCGAACAAGGTGTTGACGAAATTATCCTGTATGATGGACGGATGCTTTTCGTGCGTAATCTGATAGGCTGGTTTACCCAAAGACTTGACGATGACGCCATAATTGTTGTTGGCTATCCAGATTTCTCCATTGCTTCTCTGGGCAATATCCGAGATACTTGTGGTAAAGGCTCTGGATGGGATGTCAGAAAATCCCGGAATTTCCTGGTTGAAGAGTGTTTTACCTGTCTTTCGGTTGTGCAGGGCTATGCCGTATGGATTCAATCCCAGCCAGAAATTTTCGCCATCGGTAGTGAGTATGGAATATACGTAGTTGATGGTGAGATGAGTATGACTGGTATCGAGATTCCAGAGTTTGAACAGCGATGGCTGGGTGTTAACCTGCAGAATACCGTTGTTCTGCGTACAGAGCCAGATGTTGCCTTTGCCATCGGTAGCGATGTCGTTGTTGAAGTTGAGAGGGTTGTTGCCGATAGAGGTATATCCTTTCCATTCAGCATTAGGCATATCTTCTTCGAGATAGCACATACCTTCTCGGGTACATGCCCAGAGCGTTTTTGTTACAGGGTCGTGTACTATCTTATAGAAGGTATCAAAATGGCTGGTGCTATACGGGTATTGATGCATTTCTGGCTGTCGTACATTTCCCGGATTGTCCAGACGTACAACGCCATATCCCCAGGTTCCCACCCACAGGTGGTTGTGCTTGTCGAGGAAGAGGGAGTAGGCGGAATTGGTGGCATTGAGCTGCGGATAGCGGTAGAAGGTATTGCCTCCACGGCGGAAGCGCATGAGACCTGACGACCAGGTGCCGATGAGCAGGTCGCCGTTTCTGTCTTCTATGATGGCTTTCACGCTATAGCCGGGCATTTTCTTTCTGCTGCCATTCTCATCAATGAGCCATGCATTCTTATTATTATAGGTATAGAAAGTCTCCGTCTTGGGATTGAAGTAGGAGATTCCCCCATCAGTTCCAATCCATAAAGTTCCATCTTTTGATACGAAGAGGGTATAGATGATGCGCTGAGATTCATCTGGCAGGAAGAAAGTCTTGAACTTTCCAGTGCGCTTGTTCATTCTTACCAGACCATTGCGAGTTCCCAGCCAGAGATTATCCTGATGATCTTCGGCTATGGACCGGATGGTATTATTGGGTAGTATGCCTGGCTGGTACGCATTCGTCTTGTAGGTTTTCACATGATAGCCATCGTATGATTTCACTCCGGCATTGGTTCCCACCCACATCATACCTTCCTTATCGAAGAGCATACAGCTAGCCTCTTCGGTAGGCGCAATGGTGATAGGAGGGAGATAACGGTATGGAAAATCCTGTGCTTTGACCTGGGAGACAAAGCATATCAGACAGACTAGAATGTGTATAAATGTAGATTTCATGTCTTATATTTATTAATCGTCGGTTTCTTAAATTTTACTGCAAAGATATAAAGAATTTAGTAAAAAGGGCAAAAATAAGTGGTTTTTAACGATATGTTCCCTATGATTACCGATTTTTTCTCCTTATATTAACAAAAAAGAACGACTTTTGCACCTAGAACAACGAACATTCTATGTGTGAGATTTGTTAAATCCGCAAATGACAAGCGAGAATAAACTGAAAGTATATAACTAACAAAAATGTACAACTAATGGAAAATGTAAATCTAAACATCACGTCTAGAAGATTGATGGCGTTAGCTGCTATAGCCTCAGGCTTAGCTCTCTCTCCTCAGTCTGTTATGGCTGTTCCTTCTGTACAGATTGTACAGCAGTCAGGTAAGGTACAAGGTACAGTCGTTGATAGCAACGGTGAACCTATTATCGGTGCTACCGTAAAAGTGGGGGGGCAAAAAGGAGGTACAGTTACTGACCTTGATGGTAACTTTACTCTGAACGCAGCTCCTGGTTCAACTTTAGAAATCTCCTATATTGGTTTTAAAACACAGACCATTAAGGTCGGTAAAGGACCAGTAAAGGTAACGTTACAGGACGATAACCAGACACTCAATGAGGTGGTTGTCGTAGGTTATGGTGTCCAGAAAAAGTCGGATGTTACGGGGTCTGTAACATCTGTAAACAAAGAACGCCTTGAGAAACTTCCTGTTACTAACGTGCTGCAGGCTGTTCAGGGCGCGGCAGCCGGTGTAACCATTACTCAAAGTTCTTCCATTCCAGGTGATGCTCCAAGTGCATTGGTACGTGGTCAAAACTCTATTAATGCTAATTCAGGACCATACATCGTAGTTGATGGTGTGCCTATCAACAAGACTGGTGGTTCTCTCAATGATATTGCACCTTCTGATATCGAATCAATGGAAATCTTGAAAGATGCTTCTGCCACAGCTATTTATGGAACCAATGGTGCCAATGGTGTTATTCTGATTACTACCAAGCATGGTAAATCAGGAAAACCTACTATCAGATATAGTGGCTATATCGGTTTAGAAGATTTTTCTCATAAATTGAAGTTCTGCGATGGAAACCAGATTATCCAGCGTTACAAGGATTATATTGCTATCAATCCTGGTGAGAGCATGTATAATGATAATGTTAAGTATGCAAATGAAGCTGAAAATTATGAGAAAGGTATTCAGACAGATTGGATTTATGATGAAGCTTCACAAACAGGAATTATCACAGACCATAATATCAGTGTAGCAGGTGGTGCAGAAAGAGTCAGATACTATGTTTCTGGTGATTATCTGAGCCAAAAAGGTGTATTGAAGGGATTCAACTATAAACGTTATTCTCTCCGCACCAATATTGATATGGATGTTACCAATTATCTGAAGGTGGGAACTAACACCTATATTGCATCTCATAACCGTGATGGAGGACGTGTTAATTTCTTGAATGCAGAGGCTATGTCTCCTTGGGGAAAGATGTATAATGAAGATGGTAGCTACTGCATTTATCCTATGTATTCTGAGCAGTTGTGGGCCAATCCTATGATTGGTCAGACCAAGCAGGCAGAACGTCGTCAATGGAATGTTAGCATCAATGGTTTTGCTGAAATGGATTTCGGAAACATCTGGAAACCATTAGCTGGCTTGAAATATAAACTCAATGCAGGTTTCTCTTATGCGCCAGCCCGTACAAATACCTATACAGGTGCTGCAGCTAATGATCTGAATGGAACTGGTGAAATCATCAACAAGGATACTCAGACCTATACTATCGAGAATATCCTTACTTATGCAAAGGATATCGAAAAGCATCATTTCGATTTAACGGGATTGTATGCTGCTTCTCGTAAAAAATATTCGGAGTCAACAGCTAAAGGTCGCAAGTTTATCAATGATGACCTCGGATTTGATAATCTGGAAGGTGCAGAGTCAGCTTCTGTGAAATCTTATGCAGATTTATACACTACCGTTTCACAAATGGGACGTTTGAACTATTCTTATGATAGTCGCTATCTGTTTACATTTACAGTACGTCGTGACGGTTCTTCTGTATTTGGAGAGAACAACAAGTATGGTGTATTCCCTTCTGTAGCATTGGGTTGGAATATTGCAAACGAACAGTTCATGCAGAAGTCTCAGAATTGGCTGAATAACTTAAAGCTTCGCCTTTCATATGGTAAATCAGGTAATGAGGCAATCGGCGTATATCAGACATTGATGAAAATGGACGTGAAAAAATTTGCTATGGGTAAAAATTCTGCAGTAGGTCTTGTTCCAAATAGTCGTATGGGTAATTCCAACCTCTCTTGGGAGACTACCAAAACTTTCAATGTTGGTTTAGACTTTGGACTGTTGAATAATCGTATCAATGGAAACTTGGATATTTACACTTCAACAACAACAGGTTTGCTTCTGAAGCGTAATTTGCCTAAGGTGTCAGGCTTCAGTGATGTATATGCCAATATGGGTAAAACAGCCAACAAGGGTGTAGAATTTACTGTAAACTCAAAGAATATTGTTACCAAGGACTTTACTTGGGGAACAACTTTGGTATTCTCATGGAACCAGAACCGCATCAAGGATCTCTATGGTGATGGTAAGGACGATTTGGGCAACCGTTGGTTCATAGGTCAGCCTATCGGTGTAATCTATGATTATGATATGGTAGGAATCTGGCAGGAAGATGAAATAGCCGCTGGATTACATAAGAAATGGGATCCGGTAGCAGAAGCTGGTGACGTAAAGTTGGCAGACCGTAATAACGATGGCAAGATAGATGATAACGACCGACATGTTAAGGGACAGACTACTCCAAAATGGATAGGAGGTATTACCAATACCTTTACCTACAAAGGCTTGTCCTTGAGTGTATTCATCCAAACTGTGCAGGGAATGAAGAAGAATAATAATCTTATTGGTATGGCTGGAGATGAGATGGGTCGTCGTAATACAACAACAGAGATTGGCTACTGGACTCCAGAGAATAAGAGTAATGAATGGCGTTCTTTGCGCAAAAACTCAAATAAACATGGATATGGATTTGCCCAGAATGCAAGCTTTACCCGTGTTAAAGATGTTACATTGAGTTATGCTTTCCCAGAAACAACCATGCATAAAGTGGGATTAGGTGGCTTGACTGTATACTTCACAGGTCGCAACCTTTTCACCTTTACCGACTGGATTGGATGGGATCCTGAAACCCGCCAGGATGGACGTGGATCAGGAAATTGGGAAGACAACTATCCAATGACAAAGAGTTATACATTCGGAATCAACTTGACATTCTAAAATTGAAAACAATGAAACTAAATAAGATTATAATTGCTTCTGCAGTAGCCTCTGTATTGGCATTGGGAAGCACATCATGTAGCGATAGCTTTCTTGATGAGAAGATGTACTCTAACTATGGAACCGATGTTTCTGATGTGAATGCTAAAGTTTTAGGTTTACACTATCAGATAGGTCAACTTTTAGGAATATCATGGCCTCAAGGTTTCTGGGGTATTTGGCAGGATGGTACAGATGTCGGTGCTCCTGGCGACACAGAGGGTTCAGAGGTTCCATTCTATAAGTATGGAGAGCTGAACTCTGAGAGTTTAGGCGTACGTCTTTATTGGGAAAGACTATATAGCATCATCAATGGTGCAAATCAAATTATCTCAGCCAATGGAGAAGATGCCAGTGCTACAGCGTGTGTAGCAGAAGCTAAATTTTTCCGTGCTTATTGTTATAACAAGTTGGTTACTGGTTGGGGAGCAGTTCCTTTGATAACAGAGTCTGCGTCTAATCCAAAAACAGACTATACTCGTACACCTGTGGCAGAGATTGACGTTCAGATAGAGAAGGATATCACTGAGGCTATTGCAGGTCTTCCTGAAGTGAATGCATTGACAAAAGAATCACGAATTAGCAAGGATGCAGCTCGTATGGTTGCAGCAGAAGCTTTTCTTCGTATAGGTATGCGTGACAACTCATACTATAAGAAAGCTGAAGATGCTATAACTCCAACTATTACCAGTGGAAATTACAAGCTGATTTCTGAACGTTATGGTAAATTTACGGGTGAGGCTGGTGATTACTATCATGATATGTTCCGTTGGGGAAATCAACGCCGAAGCCAAGGTAATACCGAAGGAATATGGACTTATGAACAGGAATATAATACTTCTGTATCTGGCGGTACTATTGACAATGCTCAGCAGCGACGTAACTGGGTTCCTGCCTTCCACAAGTTATCAGACTTTATGCAGAATGCTGATTCTATAGGTGGACGTGGAAACGGTCGCCTTCGTTTGAGTAACTATGTAAAATATGGAATTTTTGAGGAAGGTGACATCCGTAACTCCAACTTCAATATCCGTCGTACCATCTATTGTAACAAGCAACCGAAGGCAGATAAGGCAACCATTGGTATCAATGCTAATGGATATTGGGAAAATGACGAAAGTAAAGTTGTCAAGAAGATTACAATTGGATTGGGTGATAAAGTATATTGCCATGAAGCAGACACTTTGAATGTAATGTATCCACATACAACAAAGTGGGGTGCATACGACCCTACAGATGACTTTGGGTATGCAATGGTCAAGGATATTCCTTTGATGCGATTTGCTGAAGCCTACCTGTTAAGAGCTGAAGCTCGTTTCCGTCAGGGCAATAGTCAGGGGGCAGCTGATGATATCAATGTTCTCCGTGACCGTGCATTCAAGGATTATCGACAGATTGCTCCTGGAGCTGGCAAGGTTAGTGCTTCTGATATTTCCATCGATTTCATCCTTGATGAGCGTATCCGAGAACTGGTAGGCGAGGAAAACCGACGCTTCACATTAATGAGAACAGGACAACTTGCTAATCGTGTTAATATGATGGTTACCAAGTGGGCAGAGAAATCAGAAAATAAGAGAATCTCTGGCTTTGATGCAAATAAGCATATTTTATTACCGATTCCTTTGACCGAGATTCAGCTTAACAAGGATGCTAAATTGGAGCAAAATCCAGGTTATGAGGTTGATGAAAAATAATATTTTTATCTGCTAAATATGAAGTAAGAGGGTGTGTCATAAGTTAATGATGCACCCTTTTTGTCGTTTCTATGAAGCTGTATTCATAAATACTATTGATGCAAAGATTCTAACTACATCATACATCATTTCGCGCAGAATGGTGATAGGAAAAGCCATCTATGGTAAATAACAAATTTGTAGAGGGGGAGAAGTGATGATTTGCATTTGTTTTCCTGCATTTTCCCGATTTGTATCCCTTTTATACCGAATAATAGACCCCGAAAAGGGGCTTTTTCTTTAATTTTGCAATCGGAATAAACAATTAGCGTATTCACTAACTTAATAATAACTTCAGTAAAATGAATAAACTATTCGTATTTATCATGTTGTGGATGATGTCTTGCCTTCCAACCCTGGCACAGGCTCCGATGGACGGAGGCGTGTGGAAGGACAATACCGGCAAGCATATCAATGCGCACGGTGGCAACATCTTCAACTACAAGGGTACCTATTACTGGTATGGCGAAAGCCGCTCAGAGGATGGCAAGCCTTACAGCTCGCTCGGCGTAAGCTGCTTCACTTCCAAGGATCTCAAGAATTGGAAGAATCATGGATTGGTGCTTCCTGTATCAAATGAAGCAGGCAGCGACATCGAGGGTGGTTGCATCATCGAGCGTCCTAAGGTTCTCTACAACAAGAAGACCAAGAAGTTCGTCATGTGGTTCCATCTCGAACTGAAGGGTAGGGGCTATGGGGCTGCCCGCTATGGTGTGGCTACCAGCGATACTCCTTTCGGACCTTTCAAGTTCGTCCGTTCAGGAAGAGTGAATCCGGGCATCTATCCTGTAGGATTCGCCAAGCCAGATACCACCGACCTCAAGCATCAGCTTCTCTTCCCTGAACTGAAGACTTGGTGGACTCCGGAATGGCGCAAGCAGATAGAACGAGGCATGTTCTGGATGAGAGACTTCGAGGGAGGACAGATGTCTAGAGATATGACCATCTTCATCGACGATGATGGAAAGGCTTATCACATCTATTCTTCAGAGGATAACTTAACGCTCCAAATCGCACAGTTGACAGATGACTACATGCAGCACAACGGCAGCTATGTTCGTGTGGCTGCAGGTGGACAGAACGAGGCTCCAACCATCTTCAAGCAGGATGGCATCTACTGGATGATTACCAGCGGATGTACCGGTTGGGCGCCTAATGCAGCCCGCATGTTCAAGGCTAAGAATATCTACGGTCCTTGGGAACAGTTGCCTAATCCTTGCCGTGGCGAGGGTGCCGACAAGACCTTCGGTGCTCAGGGCACCTTTATATATAAGGTGGAAACAGCAGCACAGAAGAAAATGTTCCATGGTGCCGACTATGTGTTCATGGCAGACATGTGGAATCCTAAACATTTGAGTGACAGTAGACACTTATGGGTACCAATTTCTTGGGAAAACGGTGCGCCAGTGTTGAAAAAACAATAAAAAATACGGTCGCTCTGCTTGTTTCTAATTAATTATACATATCTTTGCAGTTGCTTAGCTGAAGTAAACAGCTATTTACAACTTGCAATCAAATTATCAATAATAACAAACAATATCAAACTCACAACTATCTATGAATTATATATATAGAAATATCATGATGACTCTCGTCTTGGCGCTGGTTCCTTTCATGGGAATTTCTGCCAAGAAAAAGACAGTACAGCAGAGCGACCGCCAATATTGGTGCTCGCTTGCCTATAAGATGGCCCAGCCTGTTCTGGAAAACATGGCTAAGGGCGAGTTACAGAAGAACATGCAGACAGAGTTCAGTCCCAGCTTCGACAACCGCAACAAGAAGGTGCTCTATATGGAGTGCTTCGGCAGACTGATGGCTGGCGTGGCTCCATGGCTCACTCTTCCAGATGATGCTACTGCCGAAGGCAAGCAGCGCAAGCAGCTGCGTGAATGGGCTTTGGCTTCTTACAAGAATGCCGTAGACCCTCAGAGTCCTGACTATCTCTGCTGGGGTGTCGGCGGTCAGAACCTGGTAGATGCAGCCTATATCGCTGAGAGTTTCCTCCGTGCTTACGATACCCTCTGGAAGCCTCTCGACGAGGTAACCAAGCAGCGATACCTGAAGGAGTTTGCCAAGCTCCGCCACATCGACCCTCCTTATACCAACTGGTTGCTCTTCTCTTCAACCATCGAGAGTTTCATGGCAAAGGCTGGTGGCGATTTCGACGAATATCGCGTCAATTCTGCCTGCCGCAAGGTAGAGGAGTGGTATGTAGGTGATGGCTGGTATGCCGATGGTCCTTCGTTCGCTTTCGATTACTACAGCAGCTATGTGTTCCATCCGATGTATCTGGAAACACTCCAGGCGATGGTGGATGCCAAGGTGAATTCCCGCCTCGACTATCAGAAGTACTACGACCGGGAGTTGAAGCGCTGCCAGAAGTACAGCATCATCCTCGAGAGATTCATCTCTCCGGAAGGAACCTTCCCGGCTTTCGGCAGAAGCATTCCTTACCGCATGGCAACCATGCAGCCGCTTGCTCTGATGGCATGGTATCAGAAGTTGCCTAAGGATTTGAGCAATGGTCAGGTTCGTGCAGCCCTGACCAAGGTGCTCCATCGCATGTTCGATAAGCAGAATAACTTCAATGAGAAGGGTTATCTCTCTATCGGTTTCTGTGGAAACAGCCAGAAGGACGTAGCCGACTGGTACACCAACAACGGTTCGCTCTATATGACCACCCTTGCCTTCATGCCTCTCGGCTTGCCTGCCGATCATCCGTTCTGGACAGATGCAGCACAGCCTTGGACCCAGGTGAAGGCATGGAATAATCAGCAGTTCCCTAAGGATCATCAGTGGAAGGACGAGATAGTAACCAAGGACAAGTGGTAATTTATAATGAATAATTATTAATGAATAATTTATCATGCGCAAGATATTGATGATGTTGGCGGCTGCAGCCTTGGCTTTGCCTTTGAATGCAGCACAGCCAGCCAAGAAGACCGCTAAGGTCAAGAAACAGAATAAGAAGGAAGTGAAGGCTTCCAGAAAATGGGACCATGAGCAGGTGGTGGAACTCATCACCAAGGTGAACAACTACTGGCAGGCTAACAACAAGCCTGAGGTTCGTGCCTTCTGGGATAATGCCGCTTATCATACCGGCAACATGGAGGTATATAAGATGCTCAAGGACCAGAAAATGCTCGACTATTCTATCCGTTGGGCAGAACACAACGACTGGAGCGGTGCTACAGAGGCAAACCCAGCCAAGTGGAAGTACAAGCCATACGGCGAGGGTAAGGATCACGTTCTCTTCGGCGACTGGCAGATCTGCTTCCAGACTTACATTGACCTCTACAACATCGAGGCAGCCAAGGGCAATGCCGCTGCATCAGAATATATGGTGAAGCGTGCCAAGGAAGTGATGCACTATGAGGCTTACTCCCAGCCAACAGACTACTGGTGGTGGAGCGATGCCCTCTACATGGTGATGCCTGTGATGACCAAGATGTATAAGCTGACCGGTGATACCAAGTATCTCGACAAACTCTACGATAATCTCCTTACCACCGATGAGATTATGCTCGACAAGGAAACCAACCTCTACTTCCGTGACGGCAAGTACGTTTATCCAAAGCACAAGAGTGCCAACGGAAAGAAAGACTTCTGGGCTCGTGGTGATGGCTGGGTTCTCGCAGGTTTGGCTAAGGTTCTCCAGGATATGCCTAAGGACTACAAGCACTATCAGTTCTTCGTAGATAAGTTCCAGAAGTTGGCTAAGGCTGTGGCTGAAATCCAGCAGCCTGAAGGTTACTGGACCCGTTCGATGATGGACCCAGAGCATGCTCCAGGTCCTGAGACCAGCGGTACTGCCTTCTTCACCTACGGCATGCTTTGGGGTGTCAACAATGGTTATCTCAACAAGAAAGAGTACAAGAAGGTCATCGACCGTGCCTGGACTTATCTGACAGAGACTGCCGTTCAGCCTGATGGCAAGGTGGGTTATGTTCAGCCTATCGGCGAGAGAGCCATCCCTGGTCAGACCGTAGATGCCAACTCTCAGGCAAACTTCGGTGTGGGAGCCATGCTTCTCACAGCCTGCGAATATGATAAGTATCTTGCCATCAAGTAAGATGCCTATATATAATAAGGTATATATCAATTTAAACTAGTATTAATAACAACTGACAAACATGAAACAGAGACTGTTCGTTACATTGAGTTTGGCAGGATTAGCAATGGCAACCTTCGGTGCAACAAAACCGAAGGCTGCCATTAAGTCGTTGAATAAGACGGCCATCCAGCAGCCAACTTACACAGAATGGCACGACCTTCAGGTGAATGCCATCAATCGTTTTCCGTTGCACACCAATTTC
>OIXL01000814.1_pt1 | contig 13745 bp, 5 predicted proteins | sample 1587761 | NCBI WGS metagenome assembly OIXL01 (sample SAMN03283246) | human gut metagenome | biome: human-associated habitat; material: feces | host: Homo sapiens | place: Peru | collected 2012 | reverse complement strand
CCAATGAGTTCGTCAAGCTGGGCGATGATGGTACACCTTCTACACAGGAACTTACCGTAAGCAAGAACATCTCTATCAAGTGCTTGTCTACCAAGCCAGTTGTTGCCCGCGTGAAGTATGTGCTTTCTGGTGCTACAGGATTCACCACCGAGAATATCAGTTACACAGGTGTTACTGCTGATGCTTTCATCAAGACTGCCAACTGCTCGGGTGTTATCAGCGTTAACAATGTAGAGGTATCTGGTTATGGTAACTTCATGGTCGACCCAGGCGAGACTGCTTGTACTGTCAACGAATTGAACATTACTAACAGTTATTTCCACGATATGTGTGCAGGCAAGCGTTTCATCGACAGCCAGAAGAAGAAATGTGCTGTCATGAAGGTGAACATGAACCACTGTACTGTGGCCAATTCGTGTGCAGGAAGCGATTTCTTCCGCTTCGACTATAACGCAGCACAGAAGGGAATGGTGATCAACTTCAGCCACAATACCCTTTACAAGGTAGAAGCTACATCGAAAGGCTTGTTCTACGTTCGCTCCGGTGCGGCAGGCAACAAGGACTATACACTCAACGTTACCAACAATGTCTTCGCTGAGATGAGTCAGGATGTATTCTTCAGTAAGGACAATAAGTCTGACAATCACCAGTTTGCCAACAACAACTACTTCAATGCTCCTACTCTGCAGGCTAATGTAGAAGGTGGCGCAGGAAAGGTATTTGATACTACAGGCTTGAATCTGGATCCAGGCTTTAAGAATGTTGCTAATGGTGACTTTACCATCACCAATGAGACATTGCTTGACAAGCATATCGGTAATGTGCCTGAAGAGTAATGACAACTTAAGAAATAAGATTTTTATATACATACATTTATTTGGTTCTTGGAATGATGACAGCGGTCATCGTTTATATTCCAAGTCCACAAAGGGAGCCGGAACGTGAGTTTAGGCTCCCTTTGCCGTGTATAAGATGAGGTAAATCCCTCTGCTCTGGAAAAGAAATAGTGCCTGAAAGTTGCTACTTCCCCTTCTGTAAAATCGCTCTTTGAAAGGCACAAATGTGCCCTGCGCTTGGCACTATTGTGCCATAAGTAGGCACTTTGGCTGCATCTGTATTTATAAAAGTTGCATCAGTATTTATATTTTTAAAAAGCAACACATTGATAACAGGAGACTTATCGCTTTACGCCTTCGTAATCAACTTTATCACGAACTTAGGTAGTTTAATACCTTTGTTCGCAAGTGTGATGCTCTGTGGAGTACCTTATTTGCTGATAGCTGACGATGTGCTTCTTTAGGAGATAATGAAGCGCATTTATAATTGACAGAGGCTTCCTATAGTAATGTCCAAGTATTGACAGATACAAAAGAAAAGCGGGAAGACGCCTGTTGCGTCCTCCCGCCTGATGATTTTTTATAAACTCTAAGTTTATTCTTTCTTGAATGTTCGTATTATTTGTTCTTAAAGCCGTAGCCATTCTCGAAGCCACCAGAAGATAAGGTGTTAGGAGTGAGAGGCCAGAGATAGATAGGAGCCTTTACATAGTCGTAATCCCAGAAGAGATACTTGTAGTACTCGTCATCATTGTTTGCAAGGTCCTTACCCCATTTTACCTTCTTGTAACCGTTAGCTACAAGAGCTGTTTCCTGCTCTGCAGAAAGCTTGTTGAACAAACCCTTGATGGCGACGTTGGTCAAAGGAGTCTCTGTCTTGTAATCCAAGCCGTAAGCCTCCCATTTGTCGTTCTGGCCGCGCCATGAAGGATAGAGTACTGGGTCGTTTTCCTTTCCTTCTGGACACTGTGCGGTCAGTCGGTAACCTTTCTCAGTCTTGGCATCCACGCTCTTGGTATAGATATAGCTTGAGATGGTGTTGCCGTTCTCGAAGGTGTAATAACCATTAGACTCCAGACCATCCAACATTCTGCGGGTGAGTTCCTTGATTTCACGAATCTTTTCAGGCAACAGACCTGTACGAATCAGAGTGAAACGACGGTCGCCCTCTCCTGCAAACTCGAAGCCGCGCTCATCGATGACAGCCTTGAGCAGAGAGCCTTCCTTGGCGATAAAACCATCCACATTGGCCTCTGCAGGTGTGCGGAAAGCACGGTTGCGTATCTTGGTAAGGTATGTCTTGGCTTCGGCACTGTTGGCATCGAGTGCGGCACAAGCCTCGGCATAGCCCAAGTACATTTCAGACAGGCGCATGTAAGGACTATTGATACCCGAACGGCGCTGGTTTTTGGTCCATACCTTTGCCTGGCGATTCTCATCAAACTTGTTGCAGCAGATACCACCGCCAGCAGCTTTAGAGTTAGGTACGAGAGGAATCAGGGTCTCCGTACCCTTACCTGTACTACCTGTAACCGTGAAGCATACGTCACGACGCAAGTCCTTGGGGTCGAACTCGCCATAGTAGAAGGCTGGGTTGGCACGTCCCTGACCGTAAGCTTTGCAAGGATATGCGTTCTTACCGCCACCGCTTGATGCACGACCTAAGCTATAAGAGCGCTCACTCTGTGTGGTCACACCACCATCAGAACCCTGGGTGTATGGAACCTCGAAGATACTTTCGTCAGCATAGGTTACATCAGCCTCGTGCATCTGCTGGAAGAAATACTGGTAAGGGTTGCCGAATACGCGTCCCTTATTGTCTTTCTCACGTGGGTCGGTATCGTGGAATATGGCTGTTCCAGAATTATCAATGGCTTTCTTGAAGTAGGTCTTGGCAGTGTTGTAAAGGTTCTGCCAGTCTGAACGGCGGCCATATTCTGCACCGGCGTTGGCTGTTCCCATGGTCTCGAAGGTGAGAGGATTGCCCTGACCATCTACCCGCTTGATGTCGCCACGGCGAGTCTGATAGCCTCCTGCCTCCAGAGCCATGCGGCCAATGAGTCCGTCTACGTAGGTACGTGAATAGTAATTCTTGGCATTGGTGGTGTAGTGAGGGCAAGCTCCCAGTACGTACATCAGCGGTTCCACCTTCTTGAGCTGCTCGATGCAGACATCATAGATAGAGTCGCGTGAGGCAATACCGCCTGCAGGCTTGCCAAACTCGGCAGGGCAAGGCACATCGCCAAAGTACTTGATGAGTTCGCGGTAGCAGGTGGCACGCAGTGCTACAGCCTCGCCATAAATCTGACTCTCGTCGGTAGGTTTTGTCTGTGCCATCATCTCGTTGAATCCTTCTTCCTCCTCGAAGGCTGAGGTTATGGCGTTGCACTTACCGATGACATCAAACAGCGCACCGTATGCTCCGTCAGTTCCCTCTTTCTGATAAGAGAGGAGGTTGTAGTTGCCTACTTCTGTACCATTTCTATAAAGGCCTTCAGGAATATGGCGTCCCAACTGGTTGTTGTGAGCCTCTGGGTGGCGCATGATGTCGGAACCTGCTATATCAGCAGCATAATAAAGTCCGCTACCAAAAACCTGCAGGGTATAGGCATTCATCATAGACTTTTTGGCACCTTCCAAGGCTGCCCATTTTGTGGTGGTGGTGGAGAATACAAATTCTTTATCAACAGTGGATGGTGAACTTGTCTCCAGATAATCGTTACATGAGGTGGCACCAGAGAGGAGGCCTGCCGCACATAAAGCTATATATAAATATCTATTTTTCATGTCAATATTCAGTTTTAATAGATTAGAATGCTAAGTTGAGGCCGAATGTCCAAGAGCGTGTCTTAGGATAAGCCTGGTAATCGTAGTTAGGGGTAGGGAATCCCTTGCCACCAGCGTTGAAGTCTGTGTTTACGTCAGGATCGATTCCGCTGTAACCCTTGATGCAGAAGAGATTGGTAACAGTGGCATAGATGCGCAGGTTGCTGATGCCGAGAGGCTTCATCCATGTCTTAGGGAAGGTGTAGCCTACAGAGAGGTTCTGGAGGCGCAGGTAAGAAGCGTCCTCGATGAACTCGCTGGTTACCAGACCGTACTCGCAGTATGGAAGGGCATACTTGGCACCTGCGTTCAGGGTGCGGAGCTCGTCAGGGTTGGTAACGGCATAGAGGTTACCATTGTTGTCTACATTATACATCTTCCAGCAGTCTGCCACTTCGGAAACGCGTGCAGAGCCGAAGCCGGTATCCTTATTACCCATCATGTCGTGGAGGGCATTGGCGTTGTAAACGTCGCCACCAATCTGATAAGCAAAGTTGGCGTTGAGATCGAAGTTCTTATAACGTCCAGAGATGTTGAAACCACCAGTATGCTCAGGCTTGGTCTTACCGATGATAGTTACGTCGTTAGAAGCCACGGTGCCGTCATTATCTACATCGGCAAACTTGTACATGCCAGGGAATGCCTTCTGACCGGCAGGAAGCTTGTAAGCCTTGGCGCATCCTGCAGAATAGTTGCAGGCAGTATTGTCAGGAATGCCATCCTTCAGAGTCCATACACCATCGGCGCTTACGTTGAAGTCGTCAACAGTGTAGAAGCCCAATGACTTGTAACCCTGAACCAAACCTACAGGATTGTCCTTGCGGATGACGTAGTCGTAGTATGGCATACGCATCTGTGATCCCCAGTTGGTATGGGTATCTGCCAATACGTTGTCGAAGAGTTCGTCTACATTGTTGTGGTTGAAGTTGTAGGTCATGCCGAATGTCAAGCCCCAGTCCTTCTTGTTGACGATGTCGTAGCTCAAGGCAAGCTCGACACCCTTGTTAGAGGTCTTACCTACGTTCTGGAACTGGTAGGTGTAACCTGTAGAAGTATCGATAGGAACCATCATCAGGATGTTCTTGGTGGTGTTCCAGTAGAAGTCTAATGTACCGCGCAGACGACCGTCCCAGAAACCAAAGTCGAGACCGATGTTGCGAGAGATGGTAGTTTCCCATTTCAGGTCGGGATTAGGCATCATGGTGCCAGGGCGGAAGGTGTTGACAAGGTGACCGTCAACCTCGGTAGTCTCGCTTTCCCATGTACCCTTCCACAGAGAAGCGTCGATATTATCGTTACCGGAAGTACCGAAAGAGAGACGGAGCTTCAAGTTGCTCAGCCAGTCTTGTGTGCCCTTCATCCAAGGCTCGTCAGAGATACGCCATGCGGCAGCTGCTGCAGGGAAATAACCCCAGTGGTGGTTGGGTGCGAACTTAGAACTGCCATCAGCACGGAAAGTAGCGGTGAAGAGGTAACGGCTCAGGTAAGAGTAGTTGACACGTCCGAACCAAGAAAGGGTGTGGTTAGGAGTGCCGATCTTCGACAAGTTGGTGTCTTTCAGAGAAGTAGACTCCATGTGGCTCGAGTTGAGCTGACCGAAGGCAGTGTCCATATCCCATCCTAAAGGATAGCCATAGCCGTTGAATGTTGTGGTGTTGCTCTTGCTGGCAAGAACCTCGTTACCCAAGAGGAAGTCGAGGCTGTGGTCCTCGCCCAATCCCTGTACGGCATAGTTGGCAGTGGTGGTCCAACGCACGTTGTAGCCGTTGCTCTTTGTCTGAGTGGCATGGTTGTAGCCATTCTCGTAGCCGTCGTCCCAGGTCTGCTGCTCACGCCAGTTGCGGGCAAGGGTAAGCTCGGTCTTACCTGTCAGTCCCTTGATAGGAGTCCAGGTGAGCGAGTTGGTGGCACGCAGACGGTAGTGGGTGTTGTATTGTGTATAGCTGTCGTAGATGCTGACAGGGTTGTATTTGGGGTCCACGTTGGCATCACCCATACCCAATAATGATGGGTCATCCACGCCTAAAGGAGTGTCGATGGGTCGGTATGCATAAGAAGATGTGGCATACTGGAACTGGCTGCCTTGGAAGCGCATCTCGCTATAGCGGGCATCGATGTTCCACTTCAGGTTCTTGGTGATGTCCTGTGCCAACTTGAAGTTTACATTCCAACGGCGGAAACCAGTGTTTTTCAGCGAACCCTTGTCATTGGTATAGTTGACAGAAGCATAGTACTTGGTATGCTCTGTACCGCCACTGACGCTCAGGTCGTGGTTCCAAGCGTGAGAACTGCTGAGCAGGTCGTCCTGATAGTTGTGGGTACCCATGTTGCGGTATTCCTCCAAGTGGTTGCCGTTCTCGCTGCCCAAACCAAAATACTTGGCAACGTTGGTGCCATACTTGTCACCATAAGAGGTGGCATAGCTCCAGTTGCGCAGTACGTAGTCGTAGGCGCTTTCAGTGTCGTAGGTAGTAGGCTTCTCCTTTACAGAGTAGTACATGTTGTACTTCACCTGTGCCTTGCCTTCCTTGGCGCTCTTGGTGGTGATCATGATGACACCATTGGCACCACGCGCACCATAGATGGCTGTTGAGGCGGCATCCTTGAGCACGTCAATGCTCTCGATGTTGTCGGCAGGGATATCATCAATACGTGATACCTGCACACCATCGACGATGAAGAGAGGGTCGTTGCTCTGGGTGATGGAACCACCACCACGTACACGGATACTCATTGAACCGCCAGGACGGCCATCCTGAGAGGTTACTGATACACCTGGCAACTGGCCTTGCAGCGCCTCGGCGATGTTGGATACAGGGTTTTGAGCCAACTTGTCACCTGTAACTGAGGCTACAGCACCCGTCAGGTCGCGACGCTTCATCGTGCCATAACCGATAACTACCACCTCGTCGAGGCTCTTGTCGGCAGACTGCATGACGATGTTCAGCGCAGACTGGTTGCCCACGGTGATGGTTTGTGTTTTACATCCTAAATAGGAAATGGTGATCTTGTCACCAGGCTTTAGGTTTTGGAGACTGAAGTTACCATCGATATCGGTAACTGTTCCGCCCTTTCCGGCTTGGATAGTTACACCAATTAATGGTTCACCTGTAGCATCCTTCACATTACCTGTGATGGTCTTTTGTGCAAATGCACCGACGCAACACAAGCTAAGAGACAGAGCCAATGCTCCCTTCTTGATTTGTTGATACATAAATGGTTTGTTTTTAGTTATACATTAAGAAATGTTTGTTTCCTTTTTTGTTAGTCGTCAGTAGATAACTTCATTTGTTGCTGCCAAAAGTAGCAATAATCTTTTATAAAGTGGATAAATTGGATGCAAAATTAGCAGTATTTAACGCATTTAACGCTAAATACTGCTAAAAGTTCTTATTTAGTTTGGTATTTCAGAACATACCACAGGTCTCTGATGCGTGCTTCGGGATCCCATTTGCCATCAAAGGTCCAAAGGGCAGTAAGACCATGGAAGGCAGGATGGCCAGGAGCCTGGTCGAGATTGTCGCGCAGCCATCCGCTGTCGCCTCCCTCGCGCTCGCAACCATAATAATATACGCGCAATCCCCATGGACAAGGGTCGAGTACCTTGTCGCTATAGGCGTAGCTGATGTTGCTGTCGAGGATGTTCTTCGACATGCGGCAGTGGGCCAGATAGAACTGATGGTCGTGGTGATAGCGTCCCAACTTGGTGGGGGAGAGGGCATCGAAGGAGGAGCATGTTACGACAAACTTATTGTTGATGTCGCCTCTGCCGTCGTGCCAGAGAATGGCTCTGCTGTCGCCGACAAACTTGCAGCGTGTGGCATAGCATCTGCCACGAGGGCACATGAAGTCGACACCAGGACAGCGCAGGTAGAGGTCTGCATGATAGTACATTCCTCCATCCTGGCACCATAGTGAGAGGGCATCGTTGCCGTCGGCAAAGATATTGCTGTTGATGACGATGGTGCGTGTCGCCTTGCCATAGATGGCCATCTGGTGTGTGGTGGTCTTCTCCACCGTGCTACCATAATTATTATATACGGTGATGCCGCTGATGATACAGTCGTTGGCATTGTCCTGCAGTACGATGACACCCATGTGTACAGGCTTCCCCTTGTATTCCTTGATGGTTTGTGAGGCTGTGGTCTCGGCATATTGGATGATGACACTGTCGCGGTCTTCGCCTACGAGCACGATGTTGGGACGGTCGATAATGACCTTCTCGTGATACACTCCGTTGCGGATGAGTATCTTGAAAGGCTTCGCTGGATTCTCGGGAGCCTTCTCTATGGCATCCTGTATGCGCTCGCCGGCATTGACTATTGCATCGAAACATGACAACTCTGGCTTCGAGAAGCGGTTCATGTTGATGAGTCCACGCTCGTTGGCACCGGGCGAGTTGAGGCTGAGGTTCAGCTTGTTGGCCGTATCATACTTGTCGGCCCACTTTTCGTAGAGAGGATAGATGAAAGCAGTACGGTCGCTGTACCATGAATAACCGTTGCGACGCTCTGTACCTATCTCCCAAAGATGTCGGCGGGGCACACCGTCGCGGTCGCACACGAATGGCTCACAGAATTCTAAGTCGTAGTATCTTGCCCACAGAGGTGTGGTGGCATCGGGGGCTTTAACGAGTTCGGTTGTTCTGAAAGGTGAGCCAGGCTCGCCCTTGCGTACCACTTTCAGCCCCGTCAGTTTATAGGTGTCAAACCACTGCATGGCTCCACGAATGGCGCGTTTTATCTCTTCGCTTGGGTTAGGTATCTCCATCAGCATAGCCACAATGCGTGCGCTCTCGTTCGAGCTATAGGACGAGAGCTCGAAGGCTCGTGCCGGACGAGGCTCAAAGGTTACGCGGTCGTGCTGCTGGCACCATACGGTAGGCTTCCCGTCCTTGACAATCTGGCACTTCAGTATGCACTCCACGCCCTTGTTGAAAGCCTTGATGGCCTTCTGTCGCAGCGCCTTGTCTGTCAGTTTTCCATCGAAGGGAGCCTTCTGCAGATAGATGTCGCGCAGCATTTCCATGGTGTTGACCATGGCATCATCGTTGAAGGTGATATGAACCTGATAGCCACGCATCCCAGGCCAGAACTGTGGCCATCCGCCATTGTCGTACTGTCCGCTCAGCAGGTATTCCACACCCTGGCAGAAAGCCTCACGGTACTTCTTGCTCTTGGTGGCCTGATAGAGCCGAGCCAGATACGTCATCTGCATATTGGTGGCATCGTTGTCGGTGGTAGAGTCGTCTCGCCGGCTTTTGTCCTTGAGTACTTGCTGCCGCTCCTCATGAGTCATGGGCTTTGCCATGTCGATGTTCTTGGGCCATCCGCCCGTCACTCTCTGGTAGTCGAGAATCTGGTCGCCGATGAGTCGGGCTTGCTCTGTTTTGAAAAACTCCTTTTTAGTTTCCCTCATCGCATTGTGCCTGCGCTGGGCATGGGCTGGCAAGAGGGCCAACGCCATCAGGATAGAAAGATAAAATGCTTTCATATTATAATAGTTTATGTTTAGTTTTTAAGTTTGCTGCAAAAATACAAATATTATTTTGATAATATCATCTTTTTTTCGTATTTTTGCAAATTATGAATACTAATAAACCTAAAAACAATAAAAAACAAATGAGGAAAATGTTCAGTAATGTCATATTGCTGGCTTCAGCACTTTTGTTTTCTATCTCAGGAACAAGTTGCAGCAGCGATTCTGTTACACCCGAGCAGGAGAAAACTTTTGCCAAGGGCGCCGATGTCAGTTGGCTCACAGAGATGGAGGGCGACGGTGTCAAATTCTATAATAAAGAAGGAAAAGCTACAGAGTGCTTGGCTCTGCTACGCGACCTGGGTGTTAACTCCATACGCCTTCGTGTATGGGTAAACCCCGATGGTGGATGGTGTGGCAAGGACGATGTCATAGCCAAAGCACAGCGAGCTCAACAGTTGGGTTTCCGTCTCATGATAGACTTCCATTACTCTGATACTTGGGCAGATCCAAGTAAGCAGGGCGTTCCTGCTGCCTGGAAAAACTATGACTTCAATCAGATGAAGCAGGCGGTTGCCGATCATACCAAGGATGTTTTGAATGCCTTGAAGGCAAGAGGCGTCAACGTAGAGTGGGTGCAGGTAGGTAACGAGACCACCGACGGCATGCTCTGGAATGATGAGGATGGCGATGCTGCCCTGAATGTGACAGGCCGTGCCTCTAAGAACATGGCAAACTTTGCCGCTTACATCAATGCCGGTTATGATGCTGTCAAGGCGGTTTATCCGGAGGCAAAGGTGATTGTGCATCTCGACAATGGAAACAATCTGAATCAATATACCTGGATGTTTGATGGTTTGAAGCAGAAAGGAGCCAAGTGGGATGTCATCGGTATGTCGCTCTATCCAGATTGGATTACCAACCAGACCTGGGAGCAGGTATCCGATGCTTGTCTCAACAACATCAAGACCCTTTCCGGCAAATACAACTGTGATGTCATCATCTCAGAGATTGGTATGGTATGGAATTCAGAGAATGCCGCCCCATTCCTCAAGAAGATGGTGGATGGCTGCAAGGCAATCTCTACCTGTGAAGGCGTGTTCTACTGGGAGCCTGAGTGCTACAACGGCTGGAACGGCTACGACAAGGGAGCCTTCGACAACAGCGGCAAGCCAACCGCTGCACTCGATGCTTTCAAGTAATCGGGTAAGTTGGCTTCTTCGTTTCTTTTTTGGAGCGATAGGAGCGAATTTTAAAATGGAAAAATGTACTAACTTAGAAGAAAAAGATATGATCAAGAGAAGCATTACTTTCGTGTCTCTCGCCCTGGCGCTTTCTACCATTTGTCAGGCACAGAGTAGAAAAGTCATCAATTTGCCATCGTGGGATTTCTCCCGCGATGGCAAAGCGTGGTCTCAGGTAGCCGTGCCTCACGACTGGGCTATCTCAGGACCTTTCGACAAGAAATGGGACCTGCAGTTGGTGGCTATCGAGCAGAATGGTGAAAAGGAGAAGTCTGAGAAGTCGGGGCGCTCGGGTGCCTTGCCTTGGATTGGAGAGGGTATGTATAAGATGAATCTTCAGTTGCCCAAGAGCTACAAGCGTGCCGTCTTGGTGTTTGATGGCGCTATGAGTCAGCCTGTGGTGTGTGTGAATGGTAAGGAAGCTGGTAGATGGGCTTATGGCTACAATGCCTTCCGCATTGATATCACACCTTATGTGCAGTTTGGTGGAAAGCAAAACTTGATAGAGGTTCATCTCAATAACATAGAAGAGAGCAGTCGTTGGTATCCTGGTGGCGGTCTGTATCGTCCTGTCTCTGTGGAACTTTATGGCAAGGCTAACTTCTCTACGTGGGATACCTTTGTGCGCACCTTGAAGGCTGACAAGCAGACAGCAGAATTAGAGGTGAATGCTCTCTTAGAAGGAAAAATAGGTAAATCAGGCAAAACCATCATAGCTTTACTCGATGCTGATGGTAAGCGAGTGGCAGAACAAACCGTTGATGGCGCATCTCCAGAAATCAAGACGACGCTGCAAGTTGCTAATCCTCAACTCTGGTCGCCTGAGTCTCCTTATTTATATCAGGTGAGGTTGACTCGCTACGAAGGTAAGAAGGTGGCCGATGTGCAGCTGGTAAAGACAGGTATCCGCACCATCTCTGTATCCAAGCAGGAGGGATTCCAGCTCAATGGCGTAACCCGAAAAATAAAAGGTGTCTGTCTGCACCACGACCTCGGTCCTTTGGGCGCAGCAGAGAACAAGGCAGCCCTCATTCGTCAGATTAAGATGATGAAGCAGATGGGATGCGATGCCATCCGTACAGCCCATAACATGCCGTCCACCCTGCAGATGGAACTTTGTGACTCACTCGGTATGATGGTGATGGCAGAGAGTTTTGATATGTGGATTTATCCCAAGTGCAAGAACGGCTATGCCAAGTTCTTCAAGGAGTGGAGCGATAAGGACATCACCAACTTAGTGAAGCATCATCGTAATCACCCCAGCATCATCATGTGGAGTATCGGTAATGAGATACCAGAGCAATGGAGTAGCGAGGGTGTTGAAATTGCTAAGCATCTGCAAGAACTCTGCCATCAGTATGATCCCTCACGTCCTGTTACCCAGGGTATGGATAGGGCAGAGGATGCCTTGAAGAGTGGCTTTGCGCAAGTGATGGATGTTCCTGGCTTCAATTATCGTGTACATAAATATCATAAGAATATAGAACAGTTGCCACAGGGCTTCCTGTTGGGTTCGGAGACGGCTTCTACCGTTAGCTCTCGTGGGGTTTATAAATTCCCTGTTGAGGTGACCAATCGGGCTACCTATCCCGACGGACAGTGTTCCAGCTATGACACAGAGTATTGTTCTTGGAGCAATCTTCCCGATGATGACTGGAAGATGCAGGACGACTACAGTTGGGTGATAGGAGAGTTTGTTTGGACGGGTTACGATTATCTCGGCGAGCCTACTCCATACGATACCTACTGGCCTTCTCGCAGCAGCTATTTCGGTATCTGCGACCTTGCCGGACTTCCTAAGGACCGTTACTATATGTATCGTGCCCGCTGGAATGAGCAACAGCATACCACCCATCTTCTTCCTCACTGGAACTGGAAGGGAAGAGAGGGAGAAGTGACCCCTGTATATTGCTATACCGATGGTGTGGAAGGTGAACTTTTTGTCAACGGGAAGAGTCAGGGCAGAGTGCGCAAGGACAAGTCGAGCCGTCTGGACCGTTATCGCTTGCGTTGGAACAATGTGAAGTATGAACCGGGTGAGATTCGCGTAGTCACCTATAATCAATATGGTGACAAAGTGGGCGAAGACGTCAGAAGAACAGCAGGTGAGCCTGCCCAACTGAATATGGTAGCAGAATGTCCTGATAATGAAAATACGGGCATCGCTTGCATGGTTGAAGGTTGCGAAGTAGAGCATGGTACCCATCTGAAGGCTGATGGCAATGACTTGGCTTTCATTACGGTGAGTCTCTTGGATCAGGATGGTAATGAGTGTCCGCTGGCTGATGACGAGCTGACCTTTGAGGTGTCGGGTGCCGGAATATTCAAGGCTGCTTGCAATGGCGATGCCACCTCTCTCGAACCTTTTACTCTGCCACACATGAAGCTCTTCAGCGGAAAGTTGGTTGTCATCGTTCAGAGCAAGAAGCAGAAAGGTGACATTACCATTAAGGTAAAGGATGGCAAGCGGAATATTGAGAAAACGATGATTTTGCAAGCCCTCTGATTCTCAAAAGTCTTTGGAAAGACACCTACGGAGTATATGAAAAGTTAAGTAAACTCAACTTCCATAAATAGAGAAGTTAAGTAAAGAATTCTATAATATTTTTGGTATGCAGACGATACAACCGATATTGACCATTACGGGTTCTGACAGTACCGGAGGCTCTGGTGTCCAGGCAGACATCAGAACCATCTCTGAGTTGGGAGGCTATGCTGCTTCAGCCATTACTTCCATTACTGTGCAGAACACTTTAGGTATTCAGGCTTTCTTTGATATTCCAGCCGAGATTGTTTCGGGTCAGATAGAGGCTATCATGAATGATATTCAACCGAGCATTGTGAAGGTGGGTATGATCCGTAGGGTGGAGACGCTTGAGGTTGTGATCGATGCCCTGACAAAGTATCGCCCGGATTATATCATCTATGCCCCTGCCATCTGGTCAAGCAATGGGGATGCGCTGATGACAGAAGATGTGGTAAGTCAGATCAAGTATCGCTTGCTGCCACTCTGTTCGGTAGTTGTCGCACGAAAGAAGGAAAATGACATCATTCTGCAAGACACCAAGTTGCTACGCCTGGCAGAGGGTAATGGAATGCAGGTGTTCCTGCTCGACAATGCCAATTCGCATGGTCTTACCAACCGCTTTTCTTCTGCCCTTGCAGTGTATCTGAATCAGGGCAAGAAGATGACGGATGCCTTGGCGATGGCACAGGATTTCATCAATGTGGAACTGACTCGAGAGAGCAACCTGCAGGGACGCAGTTCTGAACTCTATAATCAGTTTATCTCTCAGGTCAACAACTTCTGCCGCACCTATAGTGATGTGCATTTCTATGCAGACCAGTTGAATGTGAGCAG
>OIXL01000813.1_pt1 | contig 13777 bp, 10 predicted proteins | sample 1587761 | NCBI WGS metagenome assembly OIXL01 (sample SAMN03283246) | human gut metagenome | biome: human-associated habitat; material: feces | host: Homo sapiens | place: Peru | collected 2012 | reverse complement strand
CGAGCCTGCCGCAGAGGAACCCGCCGAAGAGGATACTCCGGCGGAGGAACCCGCCGCTCCCGCCGAAGAAGCGGATACCGCTTCCGAGGCGGAAGAAGCACCCGCGGAGGACGGCGAACAGAACCACATCCACGCCGCAAACCGCGAGGACAGCTGCGAAGAGCCGTCCTTTGCGCCGCTGACCGTGACCGGCGGAAAGCTGGAATCCGGCTGCTATTATCTGACGGATGATCTGGCTCTTGAAGAGCCGCTCTGCGTGCCCAAAAACGGCGCGCAGGTCACGCTCTGCCTGAACGGACACACGCTCCGTCTGGCGGATGGCGCTGAGGGCTGCATCATCTTCGTCGCCGTGAGCGATAAGGACGCGGAGCCGTCCGTCCTTACCATCACCGACTGCAACGGAGCGGACAGCTCCAGCAATTATTACGTCGACGAAGACGGCGCGCTTGTCTTTGACGACGGCAGCTATGCCTGGCAGGAGGCCTATATCGCGGCAAGCGAAAAGAACGCGCTTGCCGGTGGCCGGATCACCGGCGCAACAGCAGGCGCGATCAGCGTGGGCGATTATAACGAGCTTTATCTGACAAACGTGAACATCATCGACAACGCGGGCCGCTATGGCGCAGGCGTTGTCGTTGCGGAGCACGCCTCCGCCGTGCTGGACAGCTGCGTCATCGCGGGCAACCGCCTGATGGGCGAAATGAAGGCCTCCGAAAAGCAGATCCTGGGCGGCGGCGTGTACTGCGCCGGTACGCTCGAGCTGAGCGGCACGACCAGCATCACCGGCAACCGCGCGCAGGACGCGCAGGATAACCTCTGGCTGGATGAAACTGCTGCACTCAAGATCGGCGATCTGGGCCTTGACAAGCAGGCACATATCGGCGTCAGCGGAGCGGCGGAGCAGACGATCCTGACCGGCTACGCAGACGATTTCTCGGAGAACTTTACAAGCGACGATCTTACTCTGACCATCAGCACCGCACGTGAAAACGGCTTCACCGAGCTGACGCTTCAGGAGGCCGTTTATACGCTGACGCTCGATCCCGGCGAAGGAAGCGAACCTGTCACGCTGGAAGCAGAGCAGGGAAAAAGCCTGCACGAACTGAATGTGCAGGCTCCGGAGCGTGAAAACATGACGTTTGACGGCTGGTACACCGAAGAAGGGGACTGCGTCGACGCGGAAGCGCCGCTGCATCTGACCGGCGATACGACGCTTTCCGCCCGCTGGACGCAGGCGGAGCCGCAGAGCGCGGAGGCCGCGCTGCTGACCTATGACCCCGACGCGCCCATCACAAAACAGGAGGCGGCAAAGACGCTTTACCAGATGGCCCGCCAGCTCGGTCTGGACACCGAAGCCGGGCAGGAGGTCGATCTGACGCAGTTTGAAGACGCAGACGAGATCAGCGAGGACGCGGCGGACGCCGTCCGCTGGGCCTATGCCGCCGACCTTCTCACAGAAAAGGACGGGAAGCTCCATGTTGCCGACGAGTTGACCCGGAAGGAGCTGACCCGGATGCTGGAGGATTTCCTGGATCTGATTTAAGCGCCGCGCTGCTTCCGCACCAGAAGCATACAGAGCAGCATCAGAAGCGGGAAAATGATGGCCGCGAGGATGCCTGCGCGGAGCGCTCCGCCGCAGGCGTCCGAGACGAGGCCCGCAAGCGTCGGGCCTCCTGCGCAGCCAAGATCACCCGCCAGCGCCAGCAGCGCGAACATCTGCGTTCCGCCTCCCCGGATGGAGGCGGATGCGCGGCTGAACGTTCCGGGCCAGAAAATGCCGACCGAGAAGCCGCACACGGCGCAGCCAAGCAGGCTCAGAACCGGAGACGGCACGAACACGATGCACAGATACGCCCCGACGCACAGCGCCGCGCAGACGGCCATATAGCGGTTTAAGTTCAGTTTTTCGCCGTATTTCCCGAAAATCAGCCGGGAAATGCCCATCATGGCCGCGAAGGCCATCGGCCCTGCCAGATCGCCCACGGTCTTCGATACGCCCAGTCCCTGCTCGGCAAAGGCGGACGACCACTGGCTCACGGCCTGCTCCGACGCGCCTGCGCAGAGCATCATCACCATAAAGAGCCAGAATACACGGCTTTTGACGAGCGTGCGCAGCGAAAACGCCTGCTCGCCCTCGGCCTGCATCGGATAGAGCGGCGCACCCCCGAAGAAGACCACGTTTCCGGCCGGAACAAGCGCCCATAAAAGCGCAAGGAGCTTCCAGTTTCCAATTCCGAACAGCGCGAAAAATGCCGTCGACAGCAGCACGACGCCCATATGACCCCAGCAATAGAACGAATGGAGCAGGCTCATGTGCTGTTCCTTATTCTGCGTGGGGCAGGACTCCATCACCGGGCTGACAATGACTTCAAGCAGCCCGCCGCCGACTGCGTAGATCACGACGGCGATCAGAAGCCCCGTAAACGCATCCGGCAGCGCATCCGGAAGAATGGTCAGCAAGACAAGTCCTGCAGCCGAGGCAATATGCGACAGCAAAATGGCCGCGCGGTAGCCGATGCGGTCCAGAAACCACGCCGAGAGCAGATCAATGCCGAGCTGAATGCAGAAATTGATCGTGATGAGCAGCGTGATCTTCGAAAGCGGGATCTGGTACGTCCGCTCGAACATGACGAACAGCAGCGGAACAAAGTTATTGACGATGGCCTGCACGATATAGCCGACATAGCAGCCAAGGATCGTCCGGCTGCAGGAGTTTTTCATGGAAATTACCTCATTTTTTGCAGATTATCACCTTTATATCACATCTGCACGGTCTTTGCAAGCGTCCTGCGGCCCGAAAATTTTTTTTGCTTTACCGAAAAAAACACTTGACAAACGCGAATTTCAGGCGTATACTCCGTGGCAAGTTGAAACCGTTGATGCAGACGAGTAAGCAGACAGGATTTCTCCCAGAGAGCTGCCGGGTGGTGCGAGTGCAGCAGAAAGACGTTTGCCGAATGGACTGCGGAGGGCAGGCTGAACGCGAAGGCAAGTAGGCGCTGACGGAGTCCCACCGTTACAGGGGAGGATGCGTGCAGGCGCGTCATGAGCGGACAAGCAATTGTCAATTTGGGTGGCACCGCAGAAGTTTTTCAGACTTTTGTCCCAAGAGATCAAACCGATAACCGGTTTTCTCTGTGGATGAAGGTCTTTTTTGTTTCCCTTTTCCCGGAGAAAGCCAAAACGCGAAAGGAGAAACAACTATGAAAACCGAAAACATTCCTTACAAGATCTATCTGTCTGAGTCTGAGATGCCCCAGAATTGGTACAATGTCCGCGCGGACATGAAGAATAAGCCCGCGCCTCTCGTGAACCCTGGCACCGGCAAGCCCATGGGCTTTGACGATCTGCGCCCCGTTTTCTGTGACGAGCTGATCGAGCAGGAGCTGGACAACGACACGCCGTATATCCCCATCCCGCAGGAGATCCGCGATTTCTACAAGATGTACCGTCCGTCGCCGCTGGTGCGCGCGTACTGCCTCGAGGAAAAGCTCGGAACCCCGGCGAAGATCTATTACAAATTCGAGGGCAACAATACCTCCGGCAGCCACAAGCTGAACTCTGCCATCGCGCAGGCGTATTACGCCAAAAAGCAGGGACTCAAGGGCGTTACGACCGAGACGGGCGCCGGTCAGTGGGGCACGGCCCTTTCCATGGCCTGCGCGTATCTGGGGCTTGACCTGAAGGTCTTCATGGTCAAGTGCTCGTATGAGCAGAAGCCCTTCCGCCGCGAGGTCATGCGCACCTATGGCGCAAGCGTCACGCCCAGCCCATCGAACACCACGAATGTCGGCCGCGCCATTCTCGCGAAGGACCCCGACACGACCGGTTCTCTCGGCTGCGCTATCAGCGAGGCCGTCGAGGTCGCCACGACCACGCCCGGCTACCGCTATGTGCTCGGCAGCGTCCTGAATCAGGTCCTGCTCCATCAGTCGGTTATCGGTCTGGAAACGAAGATCGCGCTCGATAAATACGGCATTACGCCCGATATCATCATCGGCTGCGCCGGCGGCGGCTCGAACCTCGGCGGTCTGATCGCTCCGTTTATGGGCGAAAAGCTGCGCGGCGAAAAGGATTACCGCTTCATCGCCGTCGAACCCGCCTCCTGCCCCAGCTTTACGCGCGGCGTGTTCGCCTATGACTTCTGCGATACCGGCATGGTCTGCCCGCTGGCAAAAATGTACACGCTTGGCAGCGGCTTCATCCCGTCGGCCAACCACGCGGGCGGCCTGCGCTACCACGGCATGAGCCCGATCCTCTCGCGGCTGTACCACGACGGCCTGATGGAGGCCCGCAGCGTCGAGCAGACGAGCGTGTTTGAAGCAGCGGAGTATTTCGCCCGCACCGAGGGCATTCTCCCCGCGCCGGAATCCAGCCACGCCATCCGCGCCGCCATCGACGAAGCGCTTAAGTGCAAGGAAACAGGGGAGGAGAAGACCATTGTCTTCGGCCTGACCGGCACCGGCTACTTCGATCTCGTTGCGTATCAGAAGTTCAACGATCATGAAATGACCGATATTATCCCGACCGACGAGCAGCTTGCCGCAAGCATCGCAAAGCTGCCGAAGGTGTCGGAATGAAATTTCTGCGTACACCCTGTTGACATTTGTATGCGAGGTGTGTATAATAACGCCGTCAATTAAATACAGGACATCCGTTGATCGTCCTCAGAACGCGTATGCGGACTGAGAACAGAAGGAATCTCTGGAGAACTCATTGAATTGAGTGCCGAAGGTGCAAGGCGCAAGCCGAATCTCTCAGGCAAAAGGACAGAGCCGCAGCTACAGCTTTTGTAATACGGCACCACAATGAGCAGACCAGAGACGGCCTGCTCATTTTTATCGTTGTATAAGGAGATACATCGTCATGGCAAACGTACTCGAAACCGGCATGAGCTATCTGCAGACGCAGGACCCCGAGGTCGCGGCCTGCATCGAAAACGAATTTCAGCGCCAGAAGCAGAACATTGAATTGATCGCGTCGGAGAACATCGCCTCTCCCGCCGTCATTGCAGCCATGGGCTCCGTTCTGACGAACAAATACGCCGAGGGTTACCCCGGCAAGCGCTATTACGGCGGCTGCGATTATGTGGATGTGCTGGAGACGATCGCGATCGAGCGCGCGAAAAAGCTGTTCGGCGCGGCCTATGCCAATGTACAGCCGCACTCCGGCGCGCAGGCCAATCTGGAGGTCTATGCCGCGCTCTTGCAGCCGGGCGATACGCTCATGGGCATGGATCTTGCCAGCGGCGGCCATCTGACGCACGGCGCCCGCGTCAATCTCTCTGGCAAATACTATCACAGCATCAGCTACGGCGTGGACCCGGAGACGGGCCGCATCGACTATGATCAGGTCGAGGACATGGTTCGCCGGTACCGGCCGAAGCTGCTTGTGGCCGGTGCGTCCGCCTATCCCAGAGCCATTGATTTTAAGGCATTTGCCGAGATCGCGCACAAAAACGGCGCGCTGCTCATGGTCGACATGGCGCATATCGCGGGTCTTGTCGCAGGCGGGCAGCATATGAGCCCCGTTCCCTATGCCGACGTCGTCACGACCACCACGCACAAGACGCTGCGCGGCCCGCGCGGCGGCATGATCCTCTCGCGCGACGAGGAATTCGCCAAAAAGCTCAACAGCGCTGTTTTCCCCGGCACGCAGGGCGGGCCGCTGATGCACGTGATCGCGGGCAAGGCCATCTGCCTGCGCGAGGCGGCGCAGCCGGAATTCAGAGCCTATGCGGAAAACGTTGTAAAAAACGCAAAGGCGCTGGCAGAAGCGCTGCTGGCACATGGCTTCGATCTCGTGACCGGCGGCACAGACAACCATCTGATGCTTGCCGATCTGCGGAAAAAGAACATCACTGGCAAGGAGCTGCAGACAAAGCTTGACGAGGTGCACATCACCGTCAACAAAAACGCCATCCCGAACGACCCGCAGAAGCCCGGCGTCACCAGCGGCGTGCGCATCGGTACGCCCGCGTGCACCACGCGCGGCTTTACGCCGGAGGATATGCCGGTCGTGGCCGACTGCATCGACAAGATCGCGACGGACTATGAAGCCAACCGCGAAGCCGTGCTTGCCGCCGTGGCGGAGCTTGTCAGAAAGCATCCGATCTACGAATAAGCGCCGTCTGCCTCCAATTGCGCGGTTTGCCGCTTTTTGTCTAAATCTTGTGCTTTCGGGCAAAATGTAACACAAATGAAATGTTGGACGCATTTACAAACCGGGCACAATATATTATGATAGTGGCACAAGCTCAAAAGAAGGAGGCTGACCGTCGTGAATGACAATACCATCAAGTTTGTGGTACCGGAAGACAGTAGTGAGGAAATGAAGAGCATTCTGACCGCCGTATATGGCGCCCTCAGCGAAAAAGGGTATAACCCCATCAATCAGATAGTCGGTTATCTCCTGTCCGAAGATCCTACCTACATCACCAACTACAACAACGCCCGCAGCCTGATCTGCAAGCTCGACCGTGACGAGCTGCTTCAGGAGCTGGTCAAGCATTATCTGTTCTCATAACCGCAAACGATCCCCCGGCAGCGCCTGTGACGGCGCTGCCGGTTTTTCTTTGATACACCGGCGCCCAAGGCGTTCCTTTGACACAAAGGGACGCTCAGGTGCGTACAGATCCGCGCTGTTTGCCAAAAAGCGATTCCGGGATTGCATTTCCTATGGAAAAATGGTAAAATACCAAGATAGAATAAATTGGAGAGGTATCCGCGTGTATCTGAAATCATTGGAGATCCAGGGCTTCAAGTCCTTCCCGGACAGGACGCTTTTGCAGTTCGGCAGCGACTGCACCGCCATCGTCGGGCCGAACGGCAGCGGAAAATCGAATATTTCCGACGCCATCAGCTGGGTGCTTGGCGAGCAGAGCACCCGTGCGCTGCGCGGCGCGAAGATGGAGGACGTGATCTTCGGCGGCACGGCCAAGCGCCCTGCCGTCGGCTACGCCGAGGCGACGCTCGTGCTTGACAATTCCGACGCCAGCCTTCGCATTGAGACGCCCGAGGTCATGATCACCCGCCGCTATTTCCGCTCCGGCGAGAGCGAATACTATATAAATAAGCAGCTTGCCCGCCTCAAGGACATCAACGAGCTGTTCATGGACACCGGCCTTGGCCGCGAGGGCTATTCCAACATCGGACAGGGCCGCATTGACGAGATCCTTGCGCTCAAGTCGACCGACCGGCGTGAAATTTTTGAAGAGGCCGCAGGCATCTCCAAATTCCGCCACCGCAAGGAGGAAACAGAGCGCCGTCTAGCCAACACCGAGGACAATCTGCTGCGCATCGGCGATAAGATCTCCGAGCTGGAGCTTCAGGTCGGCCCGCTGCGGGAGCAGGCGGAGAAGGCGCAGAAATATCTGACCTTCCGCACCGAGCTCAAGGGTCTTGAGGTCACGGTCTGGCTGGAAAATCTCAAAAAAATCGCCGAAAGCGCCCGCAAGGCCGAGACGGATTACGCCTCCGCCGCTTTCATCCTCGAACAGGCGCACGACGAGCTGACCGCGCTCTACAGCAAGGCCGAGCAGCTCAGCCTGCAATACAACCACCAGACGCTTCAGCTCGACCAGCAGCGCGAGCACATCAGCCAGATGGAGGCCGAACGCCAGCAGGCACAGAACGAAATTACGCTCCTGCGCGCGGAGATCCAGCACCACCAGACGAACATCGACCGCATCCGGCAGGAGCTGCAGGATCAGCAGACGCGAAGCGGCGGCATTGCGGGCCAGATCGAGGCCGAGCGGCAGAAGATCGAAGAAAATACCCGCGCGCTGGCCGCTGCAAATGACTCCCTTGCTGCCGTTCAGCAGGAGGCGCAGGCTCTCGCAGAGCAGACCGGCGAAGCCGGACAGCAGCTCGTTTCCCTCCGTGCCCAGCAGGCGCTTTTGCAGTCGCAGAGCGCCTCCGTGACTGCGCAGATCGCGTCCATGGAGGCCTCCATGGAGGAGGTCCTTGCCCGCAGACAGACGCTGGAGGAGGACCGGACTGCCGCAAAGGCCCGGCAGGAGCAGATCGCGGCGCAGCAGCTCGCCTGCAAAAAAAGTCTTGAACAGGCGCAGGACGACGCGCAGAGCGCGAAAAATACCATCGCGGGCTATGAGCTTCGCCTGAAAGCGCGTCAGGACAAGCGCGACGGCCTGCAAAGGCAGCTGAACGCCGCCGGCGTCCAGCTCGATACGCTTGATTCGAAGATCCGTATGCTCCGTGAGATGGAGCGCGAATACGAGGGCTTTTCCAAGGCCGTCCGCCTTGTCATGCAGGACGCGGCAGCCGGAAAGCTTCGCGGCATCCACGGCCCGGTTTCCAAGCTCATCCGCGTGGAAGACCGCTATACCACCGCCATCGAGACGGCGCTCGGCGCCGCCATGCAGAACATTGTCGTCTCCTCCGAGGAGGACGGCAAGACCGCCATCCAGATGCTCAAGCGCCGCGACGGCGGCCGCGCGACCTTCCTTCCGCTCACCGCGATCAAGCCGCAAAGCCTGCAGGATACCGTCTGCCAGCGCCAGCCGGGCTTTATCTCCGTCGCCTCCGGCCTCGTCTCATGCGACGAGCGGTACCGCGCCGTGATTGAAAACGCCCTCGGCCGCACCGTCATCTGCGACACGCTCGACCACGCCGTGCCCATGGCCCGCGCGAGCGGCAGCCGTGTGCGCATCGTCACGCTCGACGGGCAGGTCATGAACGCGGGCGGCAGTATGACCGGCGGCTCTGCCGCAAAGAGCGCGGGCGTTCTGACGCGCGCGAACACGCTTGCAAAGCTGGCCGAGGAACGGAACGCACTCGCGCAAAGCCTTGAATCGCTCAAGGCGCAGACGGCCGAGGCCGCTTCCTCCGCCGCGAAGACCGAATTTGAGCTTACTGCCGTCCGCAGCCAGCTCCGCGAGGCGGAAGACGAGGTGCTGCGCCGCACGGAGGAGCACAAGCAGGTGCAGCTTCTGGCTGCTGCGGTCACGGAAAATCTGGAAAACATCGAAAAGGAGCTTGCCCACCTGACCAGCCGCACCGGCGGCGAGGAGGGAAAGCTGCAGGCGCTCAAGGCCCAGCTGCAGCAGCAGACTGCCGCGCAGGACGCGCTGCACGCGCGGGAGACGGAGCTGACCGGCAGGCAGACCGCCCTGACCGAGCAGCAGCAGCAGCTCACGGACCAGATCACCGCCCTGCGCATGGACGCGGCCTCCATCGAGACGGCGCGCGCAGCCTCCGAGAACACCATCGCCCAGCTGCAGGCGCTCAGCGAGGCCATGCAGGGCGACGTGACGCAGAAAACAGGGCTGATCCACGAATACGAATTACAGATCTCAGCACTCGAAGGGCAGATTCAGGAGAAGGAGGACGGCCTGACGGCCTCCGGCACACAGCTTGATTTGGCCCGGCAGACACTGAAGGAGGCCGTTGACGAGCGTGCCCAGCTCGAGGCCCGCCGCAGCCAGACCGAAAAGCAGGCGCAGGAGAAAAACCAGTCCATTTTGCAGCTCGAACGCGAAACGGCCCGTCTCGAACAGAAAAAGGCCACGAGCGAGCTTGAGGAAAAGCAGATCGTCGATAAGCTCTGGGATTCCTACGAGCTGACCCCCGGCACGGCAGAAAAGGAAACTGTCGAGATTGAAAATCTCACGGCAGCCAACAAGCGCATTACCGAGGTGCGCCGGAAAATTTCCGCCCTCGGCACGCCGAATCTCGGCGCGATCGACGAATACGCCCGCGTGTCCGAGCGCTATGAATATCTGGCCGCCCAGCGCGACGACGTGCAGCACGCGAAGTCCGAGCTTGAAAACATCGTCGCCTCCATCACGACGGAAATGACCGAAATTTTTGTCCGGGAATTTGCCCGTATTGATGAATATTTCGGCAAAACGTTCGAAGAAATGTTTGGCGGAGGAAAAGCCTCGCTCATACTGGAGGACAAGTCCGCGCCGCTCGAATGCGGCATTGAGATCCGCGTCCAGCCGCCCGGAAAGCAGGTCAAGACCATCACGCTTCTCTCCGGCGGCGAAAAGGCGTTTGTGGCCATCGCGCTCTATTTTGCCATCTTAAAGGTACGCCCCACACCGTTCTGTATGCTCGACGAGATCGACGCGGCGTTGGACGACCGGAATGTGGAGCGCTTCGCACTCTATCTGCGCAACCTGTGCGACAAAACGCAGTTCATCGTCATCACGCACCGGCGCGGCACGATGGAGGCCTCGGACGTGCTCTACGGCGTGACGATGCAGGAGCAGGGCGTTTCCAAGATCCTGCACATCCGCCTCGGCGAAATGGAACAGCAGCTCGGGATCACGGGCTGAAATATAACAGACAGAGGAAAATTACATGGGATTTTTTGAAAAACTCAAGCAGGGACTGAGCAAGACGGCCAGTTCCATCAGCAGCGTCTTTACCGCCAGTGAGCTGGACGACGAGTTCTATGACGATCTTGAGGAAAGCCTCATCGTCTCTGACCTCGGTATGGACACGACGGAGGCCGTTATGGATCGTCTGCGCCAGACCGCGAAGGAGCAGCGCATCAAGACCGTCGACGAGGCCAAGCTTGCCCTGCGCGGCATTCTCGCCGATATGCTGAACGTCGGCGATCCGGCGCTGAAGCTGGATACAAAGCCGTCGGTCATTCTCGTCATCGGCGTCAACGGCGTCGGCAAGACGACCACCATCGGCAAGCTTGCCCACCAGCTGCACGATCAGGGCAAGAAGGTCCTGCTGTGCGCGGGCGACACGTTCCGCGCCGCGGCAGCCGATCAGCTTGAGATCTGGTCGGAGCGTGCGCACTGCGACATCATCCGCCAGCACGAGGGCGCGGACCCCGCCTCCGTCGTTTTTGACGCCATCGCGGCGGCAAGAGCGCGCGGCAGCGACGTCATCATCTGCGACACCGCAGGCCGCCTGCACAACAAGCAGAACCTCATGAACGAATTAAATAAGATCTCCCGCATTCTTGACCGTGAGCTTCCCGGCGCCAGCAAGGAGGTCCTGCTCGTCCTCGACGGCACGACCGGCCAGAACGGCCTGCTTCAGGCCAGGCAGTTCCAGGAATGTGCGGGCGTTACCGGCATGGTTCTCACGAAGCTGGACGGCACGGCCAAGGGCGGCGTGGTCATTGCGGTCGCGCAGGCGCTGCATATCCCGGTCAAGTTCATCGGTGTCGGCGAGCAGATCGACGATCTGATGCCCTTCGACGCGAAGAGTTTTGCGGAGGCGCTGATATGAAGGTGATCTTAGCCAGCCAGAACCAGCACAAGCTGGTCGAGCTTTCCGCGATTTTGTCCCAGCTCGGCTTTGAGATCGCGCTGGAATCAGAATACGGGCTGCACGTAGATGTCGACGAGACGGGCACGACGTTTGAAGAAAACTCGCTTTTGAAGGCGGAGGCCGTCATGAAGGCCAGCGGTATGCCCGTTCTGGCCGATGATTCCGGTCTCATGGTGGACGCGCTGGACGGCGCGCCGGGCGTGTACTCCGCCCGCTACGGCCATAAAAGCTCCGACGCGGAGCGCATTGCCTATCTGCTTGAAAATCTGAAGGACGTTCCGGCGGAGCGGCGCACGGCGAAATTCGTCTGCGTCATTACCTGCCTCTGGCCGGACGGCCGGAGGATCGTCGCGCGCGGCGAATGCCCCGGACAAATTCTGTTCGCGCCCAAGGGCACGGGCGGCTTCGGCTACGACCCGGTATTTTACCTGCCGGAGCTTGAAAAGACCTATGCCGAGCTTGCGCCTGAGGAGAAAAACGCCATTTCCCACCGTGCGCGGGCGCTTCAGGCATTTTGCAGAATCTATCGGGAGGAATTTGAACATGATGACAAGTAAGGAACGCGCCGAGCTTCGCGCGCAGGCCAATCCGCTGGACGTGACGCTCATCGTCGGCAAGGGCGGTATTTCCGACACGCTGCTGGACGAGGCTGTCGTCCTGCTTGACAGCCACGAGCTGGTCAAAGGCCGCGTGCTCGAAACCTCCGGACTCACGGCCCGCGAAGCCTCTGACGCCATCTGCGAGGCGCTTGGCGCCGAGGGCGTCGCCTGCGTCGGCACAAAGTTTGTGATCTGGCGCAAGTCCGAAAAGGTGGAGCAGGAGAAGAAAAAGGCCGCCGCGAAAAAGCCGGCCAAAAAAGTCTCCGGCAACTATAACCCCGTCAAGGCCGGGCTTCGCGCCCGCAAGCAGGCAGCCGAGCAGCAGCGGAAGCAGCGCAAGCAGTACTTCCACGATAAGGCAGTCTCCGCCGCCATCGAGCGCAGCCGCCAGCAGAAGGAAGAGCAGTAAAAAAGAACACCGACAGGGGAGGGGCGCAGCATGGCAAGGATCGGCATTTACGGCGGCAGCTTCAATCCGCCGCATCTGGGGCATATTTTCGCCGCGCGTAAGGCGCGGCAGCTGCTGGGACTGTGCGCGGAGGCCGCAAAGGCGCTCGACTGCCCGTATCACGTCGGCATCATCCACAGCCACGAGAGCTTTTATCACGAGGAAAACGACGCGGAGAGCGCCTACTGGTCGCGCAAGGGCGCGCTGGGCGCGGATATGGAATCCGCAACGCTGTTTACCATCGGCCGTCTGCGCGGGATGAAGACAGCTTCCATTCTCAATAACGTCGTCGTATATGGCGAGGATACCGCGAACGCCATCGGCGGCTATGTAAACGGCGAAAGCCTGACCGCCATCGGCGAGCGCAATGAAATTCTGACCGCGCTCGAAGCCTTTTACCGGCTGGAACAGGAGCGGGCACGATGAAAAATGTTCTGTTTGTCGACTGCTGCATCCGGCGCGAAGCGTCGAACACGAAAAAGCTGGCCGAGGCGTTTTTGTCCGCGCTGCCGTCCGACTGCGCTGTGACGCGGCTGGATCTGATGGCGGAGGATCTTTCCTACTTCAAGGACAGCTATTTTGACCAGCGCGAGGCGCTGCTGGCGGAAAACCGGCGCGATCATCCGCGCTTCCGCTACGCGCACCAGTTTGCGCAGGCCGATCTGATCGTGATCGCTGCGCCGTTCTGGGATCTGTCCTTCCCGGCGCTTTTGAAGGTCTATATTGAACAGGTGTCCGTCGACGGGATCACGTTCGGCTCAACGGAGGATGGTCTGAAGGGCCTCTGCCGGGCCTCTCATCTGGTCTTCCTCACCACGCGCGGCGGGTTCTATACCGGAGACGCCATGGAGATGGGCAGCCGGTATCTTGACGCGCTTCACACGTTCTTCGGCATCGGAGCATATACCTGCATTGCCGCAGACGGCATGAACGTCGCGGGCTTTGACGCGGAAGCGTCCCTGCGCCGCGCCATGCAGGAGGCCGCGCAGCTGGCCGCATCGCTATAATTTCTGTTGCAAACTGTGACGCAGTTGGGTATAATACGACTATAAAATATACACAGGAGGTCATTTTTATGGCTGCAAAGATCGAAAAGACCACCATCATCGGCGATGTTCTCGATATCGCTATCGGGAATCATGCTCGAAAGACCGTCGGAGCACAGAATCAGGCGGTCGCCTTCCTCGATGTGCAGGGTAAAGTGGTCGGCATACATGGCGGGATCCGAGCCCAGCGCGCGGGTGATGACCGAGCGGTTGGGGTGGACGCGGGCCTCGTCGGCCGTAATCTCGCCGGCATCCACGAGCTCCTCCACGTAGGAGTGGTCGCGGGTCACGCGGATGAGCGTGCCCTCGTGGAGCAGGTAGGCGCGAGAGTCACCCACGTGGGCGATGGCGAGCGTGTCGTTTTCGATATAGGCGCAAGTGGCTGTGCAGCCCATGCCGGGCTTGCCCAGGCCGTTCAGGGCCGCC
>OIXL01000808.1_pt1 | contig 13879 bp, 27 predicted proteins | sample 1587761 | NCBI WGS metagenome assembly OIXL01 (sample SAMN03283246) | human gut metagenome | biome: human-associated habitat; material: feces | host: Homo sapiens | place: Peru | collected 2012 | reverse complement strand
TCGAATCTGTGCGCGCATATCTGAAGGATAGGTGTGCAGTGACTCTGAACGATGTTGTGCTGATCATGGACGGACACTGGTCATCGAATCCTGCTTATAAGGCGAAAAAGGGTTTGACCATGATAGCTATTCGGAAAAATGACTTACTTGAAAATGAATCCGCGATTGTTGCGCTTTTCGGGGTTCATGAAGGAATGGTTAAGGCGCGCGCGCGAATTGCGCGAACGGTGCGCAACGACTTGCAACTTGCCCATGTGAATGCGCAATATGAATATGTTGACATTGCATACAAGGACTTACCTAAGGGCGAAAATGGAACGCGTTCGGCGGCGATTGAAAAATTGGCTTGCGCATGGTTGAATTATAGGTGGTCAGGCGATATGTTGCACTCGGCACTTTACGACCATGAAACGAACGCGCGACTGGGTAAAAAAGGTGGACGCGCTGTAGCAGACGGATATAACGCAGAAGGCGCGCTTGAAGTCAAGTGCAAGCGTGGACGCACGACGTACTTGAGCGATATTGTAAAGTAAAGCAAGGCAAACGGGCAGGCGTAAAGCCTGCCCACGGATAAAATAGAATGGAGGTTAAATTATGTACTCTTATTCACTAACTGCAACGACGGATATTGAAACTCCGATTGTAAAAGAAGAAAACTTGACTCGTCAACAAATGGTGGACAGAATGCAGGCAACACGCGCAATGAGCAGACTGGACAATCAGACTTATATCATGACAATCACGCATGAATCCGATGACGACGGCGGGAACTATGTTTGGAGCTATCTCATTCATGACGGGGTAGAAGACAAAACGCTACTGCCGCCGACGTATTACGGATTTTGGCGCAAAAAGCGTCTTGTATAAGAGGGTTAAACCCTCTTTTTTTATGTTAAATTTGCATGAGTAAATTTCAGGTAAACAAAAATTGTACGTCCAATTTTCCTTTACTTATACATAACATACAATTTTACCTAAACTTTACATGAAATGCGTTGACTCTTTACATGAGATGTGGTATAATAAGGTGAATAGGGTAGTTAGAGAGGACTAACGGTATGTAAAGATTATGTAAAGCAAAGCTGTGTTATGTCTATGTAAAGCCATTGTTATAATTGCATTACGCGCAAATTGGAGCTAGTTCCGTGTATGGGAGCTGGTGTATTCGCGCGGGAACGAAACCTTTGTTAAATTTATGTAAATTATGGGAGCTGGAGCTGGAACGATGTTCATCTGAACATCGTTCCAATGATTAAGAAAAGGAAAATCAAGAGGAAAATTCCAATTCCAGCAATCAATTCTTGAATTCCTTTTGTAATGTCAGTTTCCCACAACAGGCGATAAATCGCCTTTTTCAGTCTGTAGCTAAATGCCTTCCTATTATGGTTACTGCGCTTCATGTTATTTACCTTCTTTCCTTGCTTTCTGTGTCTATTATAACATATGAGCAAAGAAAAGGCAAGGACAAAGAAAAGGCACTAATGTGCCTTTTTTATGACTAACAATATGCAAGATTTTTTCGCTTCCAGCCGAACACGCTAATCTGATTGTGCTTCCTTCCAATCTCTAATGCTTCTTTACGAGTATCTACTCTGAAAGAATGGTCTACGTAATAGACACCATTCTCTAACCAAATTCCGCAATTTCCTTCCATACTGCGAACAGCTTTAATAGCTTCCTCAGGCGAATATGCTTCAATTCCATGATCAGCAACCTGCCAACCGGTTTTATAAGAAATTATCTTTCCTGCTTTCAAAGTCAACCCGTCACTATTAACCAGTTTGCGAATGGTACGAATGTTAATCATGAGATAACCCTCTTTCCTTTAATTTCTATATATAGTATATACCATAGATAGCATTTTGTCAAGTTAATTCTTGATTAACATATTTTGGACGTACAAAAAGAGATAACTTAAAATTCATATTTCAAAAAGAAGCGCCGTATTATACATACGGCGCTATGTAATCTTCCAAGTCGGAAACATGGCGCGGGTCAACGCCCATTGTAATCTCCAAAGTATCCCAATCGTATTCATCTACTCGCAACACCGCGCCCCAGCGAAACATGTTTAATGTTGCTTCAGCTTCGCGCTTCCACCAGCTTTTAGAAATCAGATAAACCTTCTGAATCATACCTCTATACCTCCAACATTTCAAATTCATTTCCTCCCTCGGGAACAACTATATTATATCATCCTCGGGCGCGTTTGTCAACCCCTTTATATGTTAAATCTACATTTCATTCTTCTGGACGTACAGGAAAAGGAAACGGAGATTTTACAATCTCCGTCCATAACTTACCCCAATTTGAAAATAGGATGAGTATTAGTCCAGAACTGATACGCACGAACATAACCCATGAAATGAACCCCGTCAGGAATAGGCTTACCAAAATACTTCTTCGCTTCTTTCGTCATTCGGCACCTCTCCGCACTTTCTACAATTACAATTTCACCAGCCTTAAATGCCTTGTACGCTTCCTGAATAGTCAACATTTGAAATCCAACCCCTTTTCATTTGATGTATATATTATAACAAATTGCGGATTGAATGTCAACCCCTTCTATTGTTATTTCAATATGAATTTATTTTGGACGTCCGAAATTTATTTACAAACAATTTACTTGACTTCCTACCCCTTATATGATATAATACGATTAGAAAAAGGAAAGAAAGGGAGTTTGATGTTATGGGTTATTATCGTATCGTTTGCCCTCGTGGGCACGTTGGCGGCGGAAAATCCGCGGAAATCGTTTTCTACATGAAGGCAGCTAACCTTCCTTCCGCTCTCGCCGCCGCGCGCCGAATGCCTTCCGTGAAACACAATATCCGCAGAGGGTTCTTTTCTGGCTATGAAGTGTCTAAAGAGGAATACATAGAAGCGCGCAAAGTGTCAGCGTATGAAAGATACCCACTGTAAAAAGTGGGTTATTTTATTTTGTACGTACAATTCCATTTTACATAAAAATAACGGGTTAGCGTTCTTGCGCTAACCCCACTATTTCATATTCATTCCAAGATTTGAGATAGTTTTCTAATTCCCTAATTTCAATTTCAACCCAATCCCCTTCGCCCATTTTCTGCCACATTTCGTATTTAACAAAGCAGTCCCCGTATATTTCATCATTAGAACCCAACTCCTTCCACCTTTTCAATTACATTGCTCCAACCTTCCACGACCCACGGACGTTCCGTAGTAAGGCGCTTATGTGCTTCCTTCTTCATCCTCGGGCGGTCTTGCGTCCATTCACTAGCCATCTTATAGGAAGGAAAAACCTTCTTTACCGTAAGCGTCCAGCGGTCATTGCCATCCACAATAAAGTAATTCACCGTCAACAGATAAAACATAACATCAACCTCTTTCTTATTTCTTGACTATATTATACCACATTGAAGAAAAGAAGTCAATACCTCTTTATGTAAAAAGTAAGTAAACTAAAAATGTACGTCCAATTTTTCTCAATATAAAAATAACATTCCAACTTATTGACAAATAAGTCCCTCGGGCGTATAATATATATATAAGAAAGCGAAAGGGGATTTTCACTCATGGATATTCAGCAGGCATACAAGGCATTTAAGGAAGGTAAAACGGTTATCATCAATTCGCGCGAAAAGGTTCGCAAAACCAAGGATGCTCTGAAGTACATCGGAAAACCTATTCCAGCAGAAGAAAACTTCATTCATTACGTTTGGCATTACCAGTTTTGGACGAACTCACACCCAGTGTTTGAAGTAGTAGAGTGACCAAAAGTCATTCTACTTTATTTTTTTGTAAATTATTCCTGTACGTCCAGAAAAAATTTACATAAAAAGGGTATTGACATTCTGGTATACTCATGATATAATATAAGTAGAAAAAGGAAAGGGGAACGAAATCATGAAGTACACGTTTTACTGGAGCCATACGGACTGGGAAGAGACCATCCTCGTTGAGAATCAGAAAGCCGCGTTGAACGTCATCAAGCGTTTCAAGAAAACTGCCGAGTTCTGTGATTCTCTTTTCGTCTACATGCGAAGAGAAGGCACTCCGAAGCATCATAACAGATGCTATGGGTACTATTTCAAGGGAAGCGAAAAAATCAGGTTCAAGCGCTAAAAGGGAGGGCTAATCTCCCTTTATTTTTTTGTAAAACTTTTCTGGACGTACAAAAATAGATAATAAATAATTTACATACAAACCTATTGACAACTGCGCGTGACTATGATATAATTATATCATAAAGAAAGGGAGGTTATCACTATGAAGGTTTGGATTTTGAAACGCCTTATTCCCGATGAACACGGCAATACTCATTATCATTATATAAACGTTTTCAAAACATTTGAAGCAATCAAAGAATTTGTGAATGCTTTTGAAAAGGAAGAAAATCCAGATTGGCATGACTGCCATTACGCAATGTTAAAGAAATGTTGTAGCGTGAGCGGTTATTGGGAAGCAACAGAAACAGAAGTAAAGGGTTAATGCCCTTTACTTTATTTTTGTGTAAACAAATTCTGTACGTACATTTTTTCTTTCCACAAATTTTACTTGACAATTTATTGTATAGGGTGTATAATATAGGTATAAAATAAAGAAAAGGGGTTTGGACTATGGAACGCATCAACAAGCGGGTTGCGCGGAAACTTTTCAACGAAGGTAAAACGTTTTGGATTACGGCGTGTAACATGCGTCCCGAACGTGGATTGTTAATGAATGCGGGAACATATGAGAATGAACTGATTGACTTTGATACATTCGTAAATTCGTTCACTTACTATTACTGTTGTAATGAGACTGGACGTTATCCTGCCTTCTACATTGAATAACCGGCTTGCCGGTTATTTTCTTGTAAACATAAATTGGACGTACAAAAATAGATAACGGAGATTTTACTCTCCGCTCACATAGAATTTAACATATCGCCCGAATGCCTTACAGTACTCATATGGATTAGATTTAACGCTCTCGACCAAAACATCAAAGTCCAATTCTACATTTTCTTTTCGAAAGCCTATCGGGTTTATCCAAGGATTATTCGGCGCCACTTTAGAAGGAAGGAAGTAAACCCATTCGCCGGAGTTATAAAGTTTGCGCGCGGTAGCTCGGTCAATGTGTACATAGTTCATCATGATTGAATCCCTCCTGTTATTTTCTGATACAATTATAACACCTTCAAGAGTAAAAGTCAATAGACCTGAATGTAAAATGTATGTATATAAAAATTGGACGTACAGAAATAAATAACAAAAAATTAAAAGAGGACTTTATAAGTCCTCCACTTTGTCAATGACTTCATCGCGAACCATTTTCAAAATTATTGCCTTCTTTCCGCACACTTTCCCAACCATCTGAAGCGCGTCCTCTTCAGAACCAGATTCAATCCAAATCGCGCGATCTGCTTTCGCTTGATAGAACTGCACTCTGTCTGGACGAAAAACATACGAGCGAGAAACTTCCAATCTCCAATTGCGCTCAACGCCTTCAGAAACGATAGTCATCAACCAAACCACAGTAGTCCGAACCTTCATAGCTTTTACCTCCCTTTCTTTCCTATATTATACCATGTTTCCGCGCGCGAAGCAACCTTTCGGAATGTAAAATTTTCGCGTAGTTTTTCTGTACGTCCAATTTTCCTCAATCTAAATTTAACAGAGAAAATTTTCAAAAAACTAATGACAAATTCGTTTTTTGTGGTATAATAATAAGTGGGAGATGCGTACTGTTACGGGTATGTTATCTTTAGGTAAATTTTCGCGCCGAAAAGAATGTTAAAGTTAAGGAAAGGAATGGTTAAAAATGAGTAAAGAAAAGATGGAAATGAGCCAAAAGAAAGACTTCTGCCCGTCCTCTGAAGTGCCCACTCTGCGCTGGTTTCAAAGCATGGGAGCTGGGGAGCTGGTTAAAAAGCTGGGAGCTGGAGCTGGCTTAACAAAGAAATAACTTGACTTGGAGCTGAAACTGGGATATAATATAGACAGAAAATGAATGGAGGGCAAAACAATGAAGTTCCCCACTGCAAAGAAAATCCGAGAAAGCATGAAGCAAAGCAATGAAGAAACTATGAAGCTCGCGAAGGAAAGTTTTATAGAGCAGAAAGAGAAATTTCTCAACGCAATCACTATTTCTTCAAGTCAAGGTTTTTTTGAATGTGTTTGTCATCTTCTCTATCCTTCGGAATTTTCTTGTAAATATATCAAAGAAATCTATCAGGAAGAATATAAGCACATTGCCATTAGCTTTTTTACTTCTCGTGGATATAAAATTTTCTTCTTTCCCCCTTCTGCGGTTGAGCCTACTGCTTGGACGCGAGTGATTATCAATTGGAGAGACGAAGAGTAGGTAAACTCTTCGTTATCTATTCTTGTACGTCCTAAATTATATAACATAGAATTAACTTGACTTTTCATCCATTCCATGTTATAATACATACAGATAAAGCAAAGGAGTAAATAAAATGAAGAAAGCAATCTTTTGGGACATGGATGGAACTATCGCTGACCTTTACAACGTTCCTAACTGGCTTGATAAACTTCGCGCGGAAGATACTTCCCCTTATCGTGAAGCAGAACCTCTTTTCTCTCTGTATGATATTTGGGTTCGCCTTGAAGAAATGCGTTCTCTCGGCGCGGTCGTAGGCGTTATCTCTTGGGGAAGCAAAGACGCAAGCGCAGAATATAATAGAAATATTCGTCGCGCGAAAATTGATTGGCTTAAAGACATGAACCTGTTTAATTCACTTGATGAAATTCATGTTGTAAAGTATGGAACGCCGAAGCATTCAGTTATAAGGAAAGAAAGACGCGGAGTTCTGGTTGATGATAACGCAGAAGTGCGCGAAGCATGGGAACGCGCAGGCGGGCTTGCGATTGACCCTATGGACGGCGAGCTAATGGAACACTTGGATGAAATTATTAGGGAGTGGATGGATTAATGCGTATTTATAGAAACATCAATTTACCTATTCAAATTGGTTGCGAAGTTGATGATAAAATCGCGGAGCAACTTCTCAAAAAGACAAGAGACGAAAACTTTGAAACTCGTTTTCGCGCAGTTCTGGAACTTCTGCGAATGACGGATACACTTTTAGAAGAAAATGTTCATAACCTTTATAGCAAAATAGATTCACTCTTTCCCGCGGTTTATATTTCTTCTTATTATAACTACGAAACAGACGATACTATGGAAGATGTAGAGGGAAATGAAATTAACTATGACCTTGACTAAATGTCAAGGTTATATCTATGTTATTTATAGCAGTACGTCCAATAGTACTTAACAAAAACTTAACTTGACAACCTCTTCAAATTGTGCTATAATTTTTATAGAAAAGATAGGAGGAATGCCAACATGAATAAGATTCAGCGCGAAAATGAACTCAAGATGAGAGTATGGAACGATACTATCAAAGATTCACTGGTTCAAGTTTATGGAGAAGAAAACGTTCTTGAGGTAGAACCTTTCACCTTCTGTATCCCTGAACTTGACTGTGAAGGCAATGAAACTTGTCTCAAGATTAAGTTGTCTACTCCGCGCAAAAACGCAGATGGCGAAGAATACGATATGTACGAAGAAGCAAGCGCATATAAAGCAACGCTTGAAGCGAAGCGAGAAGATGAACAGAGAAAGCGCGAAAAAAAAGAACGAGAAGAAAAAGAAAAGGAAGCACGGAAGGAAGCACGGGCGCGAAAGCGCAAAGCCGAAGCAGATAAGGTTCTGAAGAACACCAAAGCGTAATTTCATTTCCGCGCGAACAGGCAGGATTTCATTTTGAATTTGAATTTCATTTTCAAATGAAACCCCGCCTTTTATTATTTTATTGTAAACCCCTTCTGTACGTACAGCCCCACGTAATATAAAATTAACTTAACTTCTAATCCCGACTATGGTATAATACAGTCAAGGAATGAGAGAGGAGAAAACGAAAATGTGGCTGATGTATGATGAAGAAAACTACTTTTATGGAATAATACAAAGCAGGGATATTGAAGCGCTCAAAAACGACTATATTTTTGTAAAAATTCCTGAACGTATTGAAGATGAATGGGTTGCAGTCAACGAGAAAGAAGAAGGATACTATAAGTATTATCTTCCAAAGACAGAGATGATTGTTTTTGGTGAAAGAATAAAGGAGGAAGAATAGATGGAAAAGAAGATTGAACGTATTCATTCTCAAAGAAAACAGAAAGCAAGCCAAACCGCCTATTATACTCTACTCGGAATGAAGGTTGACTACAACAAACTTTGGCTTTGGATTCTTCTTTTCCCAATCTGCTTTGCCTACTGGCTTTACCAGAGAACGAAAGAAGCCTTTCAGCCAAAGGAATTTAACAAAGAAAAATTCCGCAAGTGGTTTGAAAGACCGCGTAACTTCAGACACTTCATTTTCTTCTGGGACAACAATTCTCTCTGTATCAGCATTGATAAAACTTTCTTCTCAAACTTCGCGCGAAAACTTAAAAAGTGGCGCAAGTTTACTTCTGATGTATATCAATATCTTTTGGAAGAGTATGAGATTGAAGGATACGAAAAAGAAATTTGTGAAGGAATAGAAAATTGTCAAAAAGATATTAATTTTTACAAGAAGGATAACCAGTAGGTTATCCTTTTGTTATTTAATTCTGTACGTCCGCAATCTCTTCATAAATTCTTAACTTGACTTTTTCGCGCGCTGATGATATAATATATACATCAAATGAACGGAGGAAAGACAAAAATGAACAAGACTGCTGAAAAGATTGGTTATCTCATTGGTATTATCGCCCTGTGCTTCGCAAGTGCTGGTTTTCTCATGTGGGGTTGGAATACGGTTGCTCCGCATCTGAACGCGCCTACTTTCACGTACTGGGAGACGTTCGCGATTTACATGGGGCTTGATGCTCTTGCGGGCATTTTCCAGCGCGTCAAGAAGTCATGGAAGGAAGATACTTGACTTTTTTCGCAATTTCCGATATAATAGTTATGTTGAGAGGGAATGGAAGTTCCCTCCTACAAGTCGCGGTAGCCCAATGGCAGAGGCAACAGACTCAAAATTTGTTCAGTGTGGGTTCGAATCCCACTCGCGACACCAATTACTGTCCATTAGCTCAGTAGGCAGAGCAACGGCCTTATAAGCCGTGTGTCTTGGGTTCAAGTCCCAAATGGACAACCATTTTATAAAAATATAAGAGGCGATAAAATTGCCAAAAGCGTTAGATTTGGCAGGTAAAAAATTTGGAAGCCTAACCGCTCTTAATAAAGAGCCTAGTAAAAATAGGCACACTTATTGGAAGTTCAAGTGTGATTGTGGAAAAGAAAAAATTATTCAAACAAATCACGTAGTAAAAGGACTGATTGCAACTTGTGGATGTGGTATTAATCCAACAGAAAATAATTCAAATAAAACTACTTTTCGCAATCAAAAAATCAAAGTTTGCCCAATTTGCAGGAAAGAATTTCAAATAAAGGATTTTAGTCAAATAAACCGAAAATATTGTTTTGACTGTAATCCATTAGGAAATAGAAGTCCCACTCCAAAATACAAAGCGATGAAAAAAAGAATTGTTGAGCTAATGGGCGGTAAATGTGAAAAATGTGGTTATAATAAATGTTTGGATGCTTTAGAATTTCATCATAAAGACCCTTCACAAAAAGAATTTCAAATTTGTTCTTCTGGTGGATGCGCGTCTTTTGAAAGAACTCTTGAAGAAGCTAAAAAATGCCAATTACTTTGCGCAAATTGCCATAGAGAAGAACATTGGCGACAAAGACAGGAACAAGAGTAAAAATAAATCTTCCCTCAGGAAGGTTATTTTTATGTAAACAAATCTTGTACGTCCAAATTTGCTTTATGAACTCTTAACTTGACAATTCACCTATTTTCTGGTATACTTATTCTTGTCAAGAGGACGAACAACAAGTCACTTGAAAGGCGAGAGAGTAGAAAGCGATGTCCTTTACCTTCCTACTAACTGCCAGACCCAAGCGAAGCAACTTCACAAAGTCTTAACTTGACAATCCTAACAAAACGTGCTATAATAAGTACGTAATCAAGAGAAGGAAAACTCTAAACCAGAAGGAGAAAATGCCCTATGAAGATTGAAGAGATGAATGCCCTCCGCGCCCAGTACCGTGAACCCATCATTGAAACCCTTGAAGCTACCTTCCCCGGTCTGATTCGTCGTGTCCCTCACACTAACGACCTCTATATCATGACTAACGCGCCGGAAGGTCATCCGCAGGAAGTAAAGATTTCCGTTGGCGTTCCCCTCTGGATTAGCACCGATAAGACAAAGGCTTTCTGTTACGAAGATGCGGTTACCAAGGCAGAAGCCGAGTTCGCCGAAAAGGAAGCGAAGAAAGCGGAGAACGCAAAGAAGCGCGCCGAGCGTTCTGAGAACCCCGTTTCCAAGAAGGTTGACAACACCGCATATGACGCGAAGGTTCTTTCTTTCCTGTCGGAGCATGAAGAACCCATTAGCGTGGCGGACTTCTTTGAAGCGCATGAGTGGGACGAGGAAAACAAGGAAACCAAGGGCAAGCTGATTAGCGCTCTTTCCCGCCTGAATAAGGAAGGTAAGGTCAATAAGATTGACGGCAAGCCCAGCGCGAAGTGGACTGTCGCATAACCCGAAGGGCGGTTCTACCGCCCTTTAATTTTTTGTAAATCTTTGGTGGACGTACAAATTTCTTTTACAAAGAAATAACTTGACAAATTGCTTACTCCATGCTATAATAAATACATCAAAAGGACAAGGAAAAGTCCAAGAACAAACCCAAGAGAGAAAGGAATCTCATGACTAACTTTGATGATATGATTAAGTACTACTCCAACCGTTTTACTTCTGCTCTGAAGAGTTGCGGAATTACTCGCGATATTTATCATTATGCTTTTGGAACTGGTTTTGCTTCCAGAATGTTCTTCTTTGAAAACGTTGCCTCTGTAGAAAAAATTCGTGCGGTGGTTCGCAAGCAAGTACTACTTGACGAATACGCAGAAAGCCTTACTCCCGTAGAAATGGTTTTCATTGAGAATTATAACACTATTGCTACCCTCTTGAACCTTCCTCTTTATCAGAAAGACGTGTTTCTTCAGCGTATTAAGGAACAGGGAGACCGTTCTTATTACAACCATAGACCCTATTTTATTAGCAATCGCGCAGAACTTTTTGCCGTGAACCCTCACATTACAGCACTCGTAAAGAATACTGAAGGCTTCAAGGACGCAGAAAATGTTTTTGAAAGAGGTATCAAGAATTGCGCCTGTAATGTTATCACAGAAGTACTCTACAACGCAGATAGAAATGAATCCTTCTGGGAATAAGAAGAGCGCGAAAGCGCTCTTTAATTTTCTGTGAAAAAGAAATGTACGTCCATCTTTGCTTCATCAAAAGTTTACTTGACATTTGCTCTTCTCTATGATATAATGTATACATCAAATGAAAGCAAGGAGAAAATAAAATGTTGAAGGATAATAACTACTGGGTTTCCGAAGATGTTAAAGGCGGGCTTTACATTGGTTGCTATGACGATATGCTTACCATTAAAGTAGGACAGACGCTTGGTTCTATTCGGCATCGCGCGCTTCAGATAGACCAGAACGCAGACGGGCACTTTATCGTTCAGCGCTATTACCAATTTAAGTATTCATTCAATGATAAGCCCCTAAATGAAATTTATGCGCTTGCTATGGAAGATTTGCTTCATAATTGGATGACACAATTCTGTTCCACTTATGGAGACGGATTGCGCAAATATCGTGGCGAAGACCACTATGAATGTTCTCAAACTTACTGCGAAGCATTTTTCCATGATTTGAATAGATTTGATTATTTTGATAAAATATTTAGCTCTTGTGATGAACGACTTTATAATATTATCTCAAATTATTCAAGAATTATCCTTAACCTTCCTCGAAAAAAGGCACTTGTTTTCTTGCTCCGTACTTATAATAACGTGAAGGGTGACAAACGCATCAAATATAAGTCTGGCGAAGATATTCAAAATGAGCGACTTGCGAAAATTGGTTTGGCATGGGATACACTGAAGAAGATGTCGCTTGATGACCTCATGAACTTTGCGCTTTCCATTGATAAGAAAGCAGAACTCAAGCGCGCAGGCGCAGAAACAGAAGTTGGGCGCGGTTGGTTCCTTCAGGTAAAGAAGAAGTTTATTGACGCACTTCTTGAAGAGGATGAATAATCCTCTTTATTTTTATGTAAACTCATTCTGTACGTCCACTATCTCTTTACAAAAAAAATAAAGCAGGCTTATGCCTGCTCCATTCTCTGAAACCACTCCTGCGCCGAATCAAGCGCGTCCTTCTCAATGACACCAAGGTCAAATCCTTCGTACATCGTCAGCCGAATTTCCTCAATCTCTTCTCCATAGATGCTATTAATCTTTGCAGTTGCTTCTGCCAAATCTCCCGCACAGACAAATCCATGCTCGGATTCTTCCTTATTCGCAATTGCGTTGACATAAATTAGGTAAAAAGCAAACATCTTCATTTGAATGTCCTCCCCTTTCTTGATGTCTATATTATACACTTTCCCCCGCGAAAAGTCAAGTTAAAAGTCCATAAACCCTTTTTGGACGTCCACTTTTCCTTCATATAGATTTAACTTGACAACTTCACTATCTCATGCTATAATATACCCAGAAAGCAAACCGAAGGGAGATAATCCAATGAGAACTTACGAAGAACGCGCAATGGATTTTATTAAAGAGCTTTACGAGATGAAAGGCAAGAACACTTTTGAGAAGAGCTATGGTGTTCGTCATATTGTCGCGGAATATCTTTCTCTTCATCCGCGCCGTAGAGTTAAAGTTGAAGAAGGCGCGGCGCGAACTGCCATTATCACGAGCGACTACGTTATCAAGATTGATACTGGCTGTCCCGACACGTATGGCGGGTGTGAACAGGAAATGGAATTTTACGACTACGCTTGCAATTCTGGAATGGAATATCTTCTCGCAAAGCCCACTCGGTTCAAGTATAAGAGAATGAATTTCTATATCTATCCTCGCGCAAGCGTATACGCAAGCATGAAACATTCAAGAAGATGGTATGATGAACTCACCTACAACGAGCAATCTTTCGTAGACGAAATTTGTGACCTTCACGAAGGAAATATCGGATTCCTTCATGGAAAACTTTGTATCATTGACTACGCAATGAATCATCTCTGGTAAACCAGAGGTGATTTTTTCGTAAAGAAAAAAAGTACGTCCAATCCTTGCTTACAAAAAAATAACTTGACTTTTCTCCCTTCGTATGCTATAATTTATTCAACAAGTGAGTTTGAAAACACTTGAAAAAACTTGAAGGAGCGTTTCCGAATGGGTAAAAAATTGACTTATATGGTGCTTGATGTAGAATCAGCGACTATGGCTTTTGCGAATGAAATTGTAAATGGTGATGTGGAAAAAAAGAAAAAAATTGCCATTTCCAAACCGCTTGTATACGATTTTGCATATGTTATCATTGACCGAAGCGGGAACATTCTGAAAAAGTTTCAAGCACTCATTACGGAAACTTTCGCAGTCCCACAAATTTTTAACACGGCTTATTACGCAGATAAGCGCCCAATCTATCTTGAAATGTTGAAGCGTGGGGAAACACGCTTGATGAATTGGAACGAAGCTATGAGAGAATTTTCGCGCGACTTGGAAACAGTGAATTTCGTTGGTGCTTACAATAGCGCATTTGATTTCAAGAAGGCAATTCCTTTCACGGAACTTTACATTTCCAAACTCTACTCGCCGAATTATCAAGAGTGGGAAGCAATTCAGCGAACTATCTGTTGGAACATCGCAAACAAACCATACAAGAAAAATCCCGAAAAGGAATATAATCCGAACGTTTTTAACTTCCGAGGGAATGAATATCCGCTTTTTGATGTATGGGGTATGGCTT